>Ga0334722_10000082_pt1 | contig 136785 bp, 118 predicted proteins | sample C3_bottom_MG_FD_207210 | JGI IMG/M metagenome (GOLD analysis project Ga0334722, IMG submission 207210) | Sediment microbial communities from Yellowstone Lake, YNP, Wyoming, USA - C3_bottom | ecosystem: Environmental > Aquatic > Freshwater > Lake > Sediment | place: USA: Wyoming | collected... | reverse complement strand
CACGACGTCTCGGTCCCGATCTCGCGCATCGCCGAATACATCGCGGTCACCGACGCCGAACTGCAGCGCGCCTTTCCCGGCGTGCGCATGGTTACCTTCGGCCATCTCGGCGACGGCAACCTGCACTACAACATCGCGCCTCCGGCAGGCACCGATGAGGACGCGTTCATGGCGCGAGCAAGCGAGTTGCGCCGCGTGGTGCACGACAGCGCCGTGCGCTTTTCCGGCTCGATCTCGGCCGAGCACGGGCTGGGGCAGTACAAGCGCGATGAAATCCTGCGCTACAAATCGCCGCTGGAGATGGACCTGATGCGCCGGATCAAGGCCGCGCTCGATCCCCAGGGCATTATGAATCCGGGCAAGGTGCTGTAGCGCAGCCCCGCTGCGCGCCTGGAGCCGGCCTTAGAAACGGTTGCAAAATGAGTTAGCAAGACCTTGCACGGACGATAAATCCGTCCGTGCGGATCGTCGATTGCATGCGGATGATGAAGCTATCCGCATGCAATCGACGATCTTGTATCCAACCCAACGCCTTCCTTGCTTTTACCAATAACTGTGATTTCTGTACGGATGTTTTCTATCCGTACAGAAATCACAGTTGGCGCGCGCAGCGCGCAAGGTTTTGGCAAGCCCCGCACGAAAGAAAAATCAGGTTTTCTCATTTTGAAACGGACTCTCAGGCATGCGCTTCGAGCGAGCGGTCCCAAAGGTTGGGCAGGAGTGGGTTGGCGTAGCCCGAGACCAGAGCGCGCGGCTCGCCGGTCGCCAGCGAGAACGTACGCCGCATGAGCCCGCCGATATTGGCGCCGAAGACGTGGATGCTGACCGCTGACTGGTCGCTTCGCGGGTTCGTAATCACGTGGATGTCGCCGACCGCGGGCGAGGCGAGTTCGATGTCGCCGGGGCGGCACAGATGCTCGCCGGTTTTTTGCATCGGCGCCCCCGCGCCTTCGTGGCGGTATTCGTCAATCTGTTCGATCCCGCGCAGAACCCCCATCAGGGTCCAGACGGTGTGGTCGTGCACCGGGGTCTTCTGCCCTGGCGCGAGCACGAAGCTCACCACCGCGTAGCGCCCCAGCGGGTCGCAGTGCAGCAGATATTCCTGGTGATGCGCGCGGTGCGGCGCGGCGAACGCATCCGGCAGCCAGTCGTCGAACGCGATCAACTGGCCCAGCAGGGCGCCGCACTCGCGCAGCAGCGCCAGTTCGTCGCGGCCGTGGCGCTGCGCCAGATGCGTCATGCCGATGACGAATTCGCGCAGGCGGCGAATGTTGGTCACGGTGTTCCCGCGCGTTCGAGAGGCAACATCGGCTGGATTGCTTGCGCGCCTTGCAATCTCCGGCGCGCGGTCGCTATGCTGCCTTGACCATTGCCTTGCGCATCGTCCGCTTGAGCTGGTGTATCTGGTCCAGCGCCACTTTCAGCGCCTTGCGGTCGTGCGCCGCCAGCGCCGCGTCGCGCTTCGTCTTCCATTCCTTGATCGTGATCTTGACCGCGGCCTTGTCTATGCCCTTTACTTCGTGGTGGGCTTTCATGTCGATGGTGAGCGCCTTGCACAGCGCGACCAGCAGATGATCCTTGTTCAGCTGGGTGTAGCCCTGCACTGCTTCGTGGGTGATGCCCGCGGCGATCTCGCGCAGCTCGGCCAGGGGCTTGTGCTTCAGTTCCTCGTAGGTGTGCGTCATGGAATCTCCTTCTGGGTGTTCGAAATCAGGGCTCAATTAAATCACAGGAGCGGCTCGCTGGGTAGGCTGGCTCCGCGCTAAGCGGCATCCGCGCCCCCGCCCCACAGGTTGGGAATCATGCTGTTGGAATAACCGGAAACGAAGGGTTTGACCGCGCCCGTTTCGCGTGCGTAGACATGGCGCTTTACCGCTCCGATGTTGGCGCCGTAGACGTGGATGCTGACCGACGCTCGGTCGGTGAGCGCGTTGGACACCGTATGGATATCGCCGATGGTGGGTGACACCGCGTCGATGCCGCCCGGTTCGACGACGTGCTCGCCGGTCTTCTTCATCGGCTGGCCGTCGCCCGCGCGCGCGTATTCCTCGCACTTCTCCGCGCCGCGCAGCACCCCGACCAGACCCCACACCGTATGGTCGTGCACCGGGGTGGTGTGTCCCGGCCCCCAGACGAAGCTCACCACCGAAAAACGCTCCAGTGGATCGCAGTAGAGCAGGCACTGGCGGTAGGTATCGGCGTGCGCCAGCGCAAACTCCTGCGGCAGCCAGTCGTCGCGCGCGATCAGGCGGGCGAGGAGCTTCCTGCCTTCGCGCAGCATGGCGGCTTCGTCCCGCCCGTATTGCTCGACCGCGCGCGTCATGTCCTGGACGAAAGCGCGCAAAGGCTCGATGTTGTTCATGGTCTATTCCCTATCGACGACGGCCCGGCCGCATCCGGTGTGGCCGGATTGGCCGAAGCGCGCAATGCTAAAATGTTTTCCGACCCGTGTTTGTAAACCGGCACGCGCCCGCTCAAAAACGAACCGGCAGGTGCGGCCGGCGCCGCGGCGGCACGGCTGCGCCCCACACCAACAGGAGCAGATCATCACCGATCCTTTGAAGCGCGTCCAGCGCCTGAGTTGGACCGCCTTTGCGCTGGGCGCGATGGCCTTCGTCCTGGCGTTTTTCCACCGGCTCGCGCCGGGGGCGATCGCGGGCGAATTGCGCCAGGATTTCGGCACCTCCAGCGCCTCCCTGGGACTGCTGGCCGCGACCTATTTCTATATCTACTTCGCCATGCAGGTGCCCTCGGGCATACTCGCCGACACGCTGGGCCCGCGCAAGCTGTTCACCGCCGGGGCGCTCGTGTCCGGGGCGGGGTCGGTGCTGTTCGGCCTGGCGCCGGATTTCGGTCTCGCCCTGCTCGGACGATTCCTGGTCGGTCTGGGCGTGTCGGTGGCGTTCATCTCGGTGCTGAAACTGAATGCAGCCTGGTTCCCGGAGCGCCGCTTCGCCACCATGACCGGACTGCTGATGTTCATCGGCAACATGGGCGGACTGCTCTCGGCAGTGCCGCTGGCATGGGTCGCGGCGCAAGGCCAATGGCGCAGCGTTTTCGTCGCGGCCGGCGCGCTGTCCATCCTGCTGGCCGCCTTCACCTGGCTGTTCCTGCGCGACAACCCGCGCGAACTGGGGCTGCCCTCGATGCAGCAGCTGGAGGGCAAGCCCGAGTATCCGCCGGCGCGTGAGAACTGGCGCGTGGCCCTCGCGACGGTGCTCGCAAATCGGCGCACCTGGCCCGGATTCCTGTCGCAGTTCGGCCAAATCGGCGCCTATCTATCCTGGGGCGGGCTGTGGGCCATACCTTATTTGCGCGAGGTGCATGGCATGGAGCGGCAGCTTGCCGCCTGGCATATCAGCGTCATGATCGTGTGCTTCGCCCTGTCCTCGCTCGCCGTGGGCATGCTGTCGGACCGCATCGGCCGGCGCACGCCGCTGATGCGCATACTCGGTTTCATCAACGTGCTGTGCTGGCTGCCCTGGCTCTGGGGCGGGCCGCTGCCGGCGGCCGTTTCGCTGGGCCTGTTTGCGCTGATGGGCGTCTCGATTTCCGGCATCACCCTGGTCTGGTCCTGCGCCAAGGAGGTGAATCCGCCGGCGTTCTCGGGCACCTCCACCAGCGTGGTGAATACCGGCGGCTTTCTCGGCCCGGCGCTGCTGCAGCCGCTGGTCGGGCTGGTGCTGGATGTCGCAAGCGGCGGCGCGGCGCACACGCCGGGCGACTGGCGCCTCGGCCTTGCGGTACTCTTCGCATTTGCGCTGATCGGCTGGTTGAGCACGTTTCTGATTACCGAAACGCATTGCCGAAATATTTACCGCGCGGGGACATGATGCGGCACACAGTTCGATCGCAACGCCGGAAAATTTCGACATGAACGATCTGGCCATTATCCTGTATGCACACGGCGCGCGCGACCCGGAATGGGCCGCGCCCTTCGGCATCATTCAAACGCAGCTGCGGGCGGCGCGGCCGGACGCGCAGGTCGAACTTGCGTTTCAGGACTTCATGACGCCTACGCTGGAGGATGCGGTGGCGCAAACCGTTGCGCGCGGCGCGAAGCGCGCCATGCTGGTGCCGCTGTTCATGGCGCAGGGTGGCCATCTGAAGCAAGACCTGCCGCTGCTGGTCGCAAGCATACGCGAGCGCCACCCGCGGCTCGAGCTGCAGCTCCTGCCCGCCATCGGCGCTGCGCCCGAGATTCTGCAGGCGATCAGCGCCTGGGTGTTGCGCGGTGCGGCGGGCTACTAACCGTGGCCGGCGCTGGGCATTTCCGCTAGTATCTCCGGACTCCGGGAGCTGCATGTTGAAGAAGACAGTTTTTTCCACGCCGCAGGATGCGGAAGCCGCGTTCTACGCTGCGCTACAGCGCGCCGATCTCGACGCCATGATGGAAGTCTGGTCGGCCGATGATGAGGTGAGCTGCATCCACCCCGGGGGTGCGCGGCTCACGGGCTATGCCCAGGTGCGCGAAAACTGGGCGCAGATCTTCAGTTCCGGGCAGCGCCTGCAGATCCAGTTGTCCGATCAAGTCGTGGTCTCGGACATGGCCTGCGCGCTGCACAGCCTGCACGAAAACGTGCTGGTACTGGCCGGGCCGGGCGCCAGCGCGGGCGCGCGCAGCCTGGTGGTCGCGACCAACGTGTATCTGCGCACGGCCGGCGGCTGGCGCATGGTGCTGCACCACGCCTCGCCCGCGCCCGCGCCCGTGGTTCGCCGCGAAGCGCCGCTGGAAGCGCCCAAAGTACTGCATTGAGTTCCGCGCACGAGGCTTACCTTGCGCCGCGCTGGCTGCGCGGCGGCCATGCGCAGACCATCTATCCCGCGCTGTTCCTGCGCGCGCCACGGCCGCGTTACCGGCGCGAGCGCTGGGATACGCCCGACGGCGATTTCATCGATCTGGATTTCGTCGACGGCGGGCCGGACGGTGCGCCGCGCGTCGTCTTGTTTCACGGTCTCGAAGGCGGTTCGTCCAGCCACTATGCCCTGGCCTTGATGCGCGCGGTCGAGCGCGCACGCTGGAACGGCGTGGTGGTGCATTTCCGCGGCTGCAGCGGCGAAATCAACCGCCTGCCGCGCGCCTATCACTCCGGCGACGCGACCGAAATCGGCTGGATACTCGCGCGCCTGGCCGAGACCGGCGAGCCGCTGTACGCCGCGGGCGTGTCCCTGGGCGGCAATGCGCTGCTCAAGTGGCTGGGAGAAACCGGCGCCGGGGCGAGCGCCTACCTGCGCGCGGCCGCCGCGGTGTCGGCGCCGCTGGACCTGATGGCGGCCGGGGCCGCGTTGGGGCAGGGGCTGAACCTGATCTACACGCGCCTGTTCCTCGCCACGCTGCGGCGCAAAAGCCTGGTCAAGCTGGCGCATTTTCCCGGACTGTTCGATCGCGGCAGGATGCTCGCGGCGCGCACCCTGCGCGAATTCGACGACGTCGTCACTGCGCCCTTGCACGGATATCGCGACACCGACGACTACTGGACGCGCGCCAGCGCGAAGCCCGTGCTCGCCGGCGTGCACCTGCCGACGCTGGTGCTGAACGCGAGGAACGATCCCTTCCTTCCCGCGCGGCATCTGCCGCGGCCGCATGAGGTCTCGTCCACGGTGTGGCTGGAGCAGCCGGAGGAGGGCGGCCACGTCGGGTTCGCCGGGGGCGCATTTCCGGGTAACCTCGACTGGCTGCCGCAACGCCTGCTCGCGTTTTTCGGCGAACATGCGCGCCAGCCGCGGTAAAATGCCGCTCGCGCATCGATAAAGATCCGAGCTCCCATGACTGCCGTTCCCGCAGAGATTTTCAAGGCCTACGACATCCGCGGCATCGTCGATCGCGCGCTCACGCCCGAGGTGGTCGCCGCCATCGGACAGGCGCTGGGCTCGGAAGCGCGCGCCCGCGGGCAGACCGCGGTGGCGATAGGCCGCGACGGCAGGCTGTCCGGCCCGGTGTTGTCCGCCGCGCTCGCGCGAGGTCTCGCCGCCGCCGGGGTCGATGTGATCGACATCGGCATGGCGGCCACACCCATGGGCTATTTCGCCGCGCACCACCTGGGTTGCGGCAGCGTGGTCATGGTCACGGGCAGCCACAACCCGCCCGACTACAACGGTCTGAAGATGGTGCTGGCCGGCGTGACGCTGGCGGGCGCAGACATCCAGCGCCTGCGTGCGCGTATCGAGAGAGGGGACTTGGCGCAGGGCGCGGGCAAGTATTCCACGGCGGATGTGCGCGAAGCGTATCTGGCGCGCATCGTCTCCGACGCGAAGCTTGCGCGGACCATGAACATCGTCATCGACTGCGGCAACGGCGTCGCCGGCGCGAGCGCGCCCGAACTGTTCCGCCGCCTGGGCTGCACCGTGACGCCGCTCTACTGCGAGGTCGACGGGAATTTTCCCAACCATCATCCCGATCCGTCCAAGCCGGAGAACCTGCAGGATCTGATCGCCGCAGTGCGCGATTCGGACGCGGAGCTGGGCCTGGCGTTCGACGGTGACGGCGACCGCCTCGGCGTCGTCACCAAGCGCGGCCACATCATCTACCCCGACCGGCAGCTGATGCTGTTTGCGGAGGACGTGCTCCGCCGCAACCCGGGCGCGGAAATCATCTACGACGTCAAGTGCACGCGCCGGCTCGCCTCCTGGATCACCGAGCGCGGCGGCAAGCCGCTGATGTGGAAAACCGGGCATTCGCTGGTCAAGGCGAAAATGAAAGAGCGCCATTCGGCGCTCGCCGGCGAGATGAGCGGCCACATATTCTTCGGCGAGCGCTGGTACGGCTTCGACGACGCGCAGTACGTCGGCGCGCGGCTGCTGGAAATCTTGAGCCGCTTCCCCGACCCGGAGGCGGTGCTCGACGCGCTGCCCGATTCGATCAACACGCCCGAGCTCAACTGGAAGCTGGCCGAGGGTGAGCCGCACCGGCTGATCGAGGCGCTGCAGGCGAGCGCGCGCTTTCCCGGCGCGCGCGAAATCATCAAACTCGACGGCCTGCGCGTGGAATACGCCGACGGCTTCGGCCTGGCGCGCGCCTCCAACACCACGCCGGTAGTGGTGCTGCGCTTCGAAGGCGACACGCAGGCGGCGATAGAGCGCATCCAGGCGGAATTTCGCGCGGTGCTCGCCGCGGCCAAGCCCGGCGCGCAGTTGCCGTTCTAGCGGCAAGGTATTTTCGGCACAGGAGCGGAATCCATGGCACGCATTGCGGATATTGAGGAACAAGATCATCCCGAACTCGCGCCCTTGATCGCGCGCATCAGAGCCGAGCGCGGCAAGCTGCTCGACCTGTACAAGGTGCTGCTGCACAGCCCGGCGGTGATGGAAGGCTGGCTTAGTTTCTTCACCGCGATCCGCCAGAAGACGAAACTGGCCGGGCGCTACCGCGAGCTCGCGATTCTTCGCGTCGCCATCCTCAACGCAGCGGATTACGAATACCAGGCGCATCTGCCGTTTGCGCTGAAGGAGGACACTACCCGCGAGCAGATCGACGCGCTCGAGGCGTGGCAGGTGTCGCCGCTGTTCGATGCGGCCGAGCGCGCGGTGCTCGCCTACACCGACAGCATGACCCGCGAGATCCGGGTTTCCGACGCGCTGTTTGCCGAAGTCGAGCGGCATTTCGACGCGCAGGATCTGGTGGAACTCACCGCCACCATCGCCGGCTACAATCTGGTGTCGCGCTTCCTCGAAGCGATGCAGGTACATCACCAGAGCTGATTCCGACGCGGTCGCGTTCTTGCCAAAACCGACAAGAGGATATGCCGCAAATTGAGGCGGCGCCTCGGTCTACGGAATCAATTGTTCAGAAATAAGGCGGGCGAAGACGGACCCGCTAGGTGACCTCGTAGGCCGTGATGATCACCGCGTCCGTGCGCCGCGCGCCCACCGCAACGGCGATGATGCCGTTCAGCCAGGCATATTGCGCTGCGCCTGTCTCGAACACCGGGGTGGTGCGGAAATAGTATTCGCCCGGATCGACGCTCTCGCCCGCGCCTAGCCGCGCGATCACCGCCGGCGGGCCATGGCGCAGGCCCCAGTTGCTGATGTAGATCAGCGCGCCGTCGTCGGTTTCGAGCGTGTATCGCGCATCCACCTCGACGATGCCGTCGGCGCGAACGATCTGCCAGTCGGCGCCGCCGGGCAGGATGCGGCCGGACAATCGCGGGCCCGCGAACCTGCCGCCGGTTATGTTGATCACCCGCCGCCGGCCATAGGGCGCCTTGCCCAGATCCAGCGGCGCCGCGATGTCTATGCTCGAGGTGTAGAGCAGCCGCAGGCCGGGCGTTACCGAAACTGTCGGAAGAGTCTCCTGGTTCATGCTTCTACTCCGGGTGAACGTCGACAGATACTAGCGCAACAGCAGTTTCGCCACCGCCGCGTAATCCAGCACCAGCGACACGCCGTCGGTGAGGAACAGCATTACGCACCACAGGCCGAACGGCGACCACGCGAGCAGCGACTTGCGCTGCAGGAAGAGGTAGATCAGCAGCGGGGTCCAGAACACGACGTGCGGCAGGCTCAGATGGTGCCCGGTGCCATACAGCCGCAGCAACAGCTGCATCGATACGACATTGGCCAGGGTGGCCGCCAGCACCCAGCGCGCCGGGATACGGCGCAGAAAGAACACGCTGCAGAAGTTGGCGGCGAACATCCATGCGAACCAGGCTTTCATCTGCGCCGACTGCGCCGCGAGGACCTCAATGGCCGACATGGCGGTAGGTGCTGTCGACGGCTCGAATCGAAGCGTCGCTCACGCCCCAGCCTCATGAGGGACGCGCGGTTTCCGGGCGATGACGGTGGCAAAAGACTTGTTCCGCCCGCCCGGTACTTCGAAGTCGCTGAACTCGGAGCGAAGTATGCTCCAGCCGGCAAAGCGCGACGCCAGCTCGGTGCGCGAGAACAGGCAGTGGCCCCTGGGGTCGAACATGTCGAGGTAGCTTGTGCCTTCTACGAGAATGTTGACGACGGCGACGCCGCCTTCGCGCACATGCGCCTGTAGATTGGCCAGCGCCTTGAACGCGGTCGGGCAGTCGAAGAACATCAGCAGTCCGATTGAAACCACGGCATCGAAATCCTCGTCGAGCCGGTAGTCGCGCAGATCCGCCAACGCGGCGTGCACAGGCAGCGCTTCGGCGGCGGCACGTCGCTTGATGTGCGCGATTGCGGCCGGGCTGGCGTCGAGCGCCAGAACGGAACAGCCGCGCTCGGCGGCCGCGAAAGCGAGATTGCCCAATCCGCAGCCGTAGTCAAGCACGCGTCCGTGCAAGTGAGGCAGGGCAGCCAGCTCGACCGGATTGAGGCGGAAGTCATGATCTTGCGCCTGTTGCTGAAACTGCGTGTCGAAGAATTTGACGCTATCGTTGACGGTCATGAACCAGCCTCATGCGGCGGATGCGGGGCATAACATTGGACCGGACCGGGCTAGGTACGCGGGTCGGTGTCGCGACGCTTGAACGTGGGGGGAAAGTACCACCAAGTGGCGGCGACGAGCAAGCCGAAAAGCGAGTAGCCGACGGTGAAGACCCATGAGGGCGCCTCGTAGTACAGCAAGCGGCTTGCCCAATGCTCGATGAAGCTTCCGCTGTAGGTGGATGTCCGCGCTTTCTCGCGCAACCACATTTCGACGGAAGTAAGCGGGCAAGTGGCGCCAAACCATGCTTCAGCGATGACAACGGCGATTGCGGCCAGGTGCAGCGAGCGGAACCACCGTGCGTTGACGCCGCGCCAGGCCCTGAGGTTGCCGATGACGATAAGCGCAAGGCCGCCTACGACAAACATGACGATTGCGAGGTGCAGAGCGAGCACCAGGTCGGCGAGTAGCTGATAGGGCGCTTCGTCGCTCACTGGCGATGCCTAACGTTCAAAGTCCCCGGCCTGCGCGGCTTCTTGCGCAGGTCCGGTGCACTGCCTAGTTAGCCCGCTGTTTCTACTCATTGGCGGAGACGCGATCTGGACAAGCAAGCATCGGGTTCTTGGCACGATAATCCCGCTCCAGCGAGGACGCTAAAGCTTCCTCTTGCGGCGTCAGCACCCCATAGGGACGGCCGAATGGCCAGCCGTAGCCCCAGCGAAACCAGGTGGGAAGATAAGGGCTCCCGCTTATTCGCACTCCGGCGAACATTACGCTGGCTAGCAACGCACTCCCCGAGGCCTTTTTCACACAAGCCTCCAATTCTCGATCTGCATCGAGTCGTGTCTCCTCGATGCCGCCGCGCCAATACACCAAATCGTGAGCGACGCAGCAGTGACACCAATCAGCCTCACCGAAAGGCGAGCGATCTGGAAAAAGGCTGCAACCATCGGTGGTGACGGGATCCAACCTATTAGGCGACGCACACGCCGCGAGCAGAAGAGCCATAAAGCAAGCAGTCAGGGAATCTTTGCGCATAGTGGATTGCGGAGCGCTTCAGCGGGCTTAACGTATCAAGTTAACCGGCGGCCCGCTTGCGGGACATCCGGTTGAACGCCAGGTTAGGGCGCGCGATGGCATGCGCGTTTTCCAGTACAGACTCACTCGCGGCTCCCGGCAGGACGCCTTGCAGCCAAGTGCAACCTGGCACGCTACGCCCCTCGATTACGCGGTCCAAGGAAGAACCAGAGGATCAAGCCCAGCACGGGCAGCAGCACCACTGCGATTATCCAAATCAGCTTCTTCTCGTTCGAAGCAGAGCTTTGGAAAACATTGAGAATTGCCCAGATATCTCCGATCAGTATCAGGAGGCCCAAGACGCCGCTGTATCCGAAGTTCATCATTTTGGTTCCTTCCCTGTTCAGTAGGAGCCGTCAATCGCCGACGACCGTTACATGCGCGCGCTAACGTATTGTTCTCCGGCGGGCCAAGACGATGGTTGATCTGGCGCGACGCTGGCGGCCCGTCCGCAGCAACAAAGGGTTGGGCAGCATCACGGCAGTGGCACCCCAAGGTCTTTGCATATCTTCCTCGCCAAGTAGTCGTTCACCTCGCTGTGGCGAGGAACAGCGCTGCGTCTGTTTAAGGAAGGGTTATGCCACCACGAGTGGCTGCCGCCTTCGCGAAGAAGCGCGCAGCCGTGGGAGGAAAGGTGTCGCAATAAATCGCGACGCTTCATATCGCAATGCTTAGCTCTTCGTAGCCCTTGCCCGCAGCGTCCCGGGCTTCGGTGCGGTTCATTTCGAGTGCTTCCATGAGAGTGACACGCAAGGTCTTGAGAAGCTCGTCGCGTGTGCGCTCCTGACAGTTTACGCCAGGAACCTCCTCAACCCAACCAATCCACCAAGGGCCATCCTGCTTTACGACTGCTGTGAAATTTCGATTCATATTGATACCTCCGTAGGCAATTGTACCGCGAGGATCAATCTGGCGATTTACCGGTCCAACGACCCAGTTCACCGGGCGGCAACAAGCGGCGAAGCCGGCTGTTGCTGCTCCGATGCAACTGATGGTTACGGCGCATTGTGGCCATACACGGTGCGGAACATTACAGTGACTGCGCGCCGAGCTTCTGGTTCAAGCGCTTCGTGGTTGCTTCGAAGGTCTGCGCCAGCCGCCTTCCAAAGCAATGACGTCGTGCCTGGCGAAGAAATGTGCAGTATCTCGTTTCGAATCTCGCGAAGCCACTGTAACTCTGGATCGGTTCCATAGAGCCGAATTGCCTTACTCTCGTAGTCCTCGGTGAACACGTGCCGAAATTGTGCTTCGACCGCCGCTGCGGCAAGTGCGATAACTGCCAACCACGCACCTGCTCGAAAGGCAATGCGGATGTCAGTCTCCAGGAGCAGAGCACTACTGCTAATGGGGTGTCCATGCTTGTGTCGCGCATTCTGAATGAAGGCCATAGAAAACCAGCGGTCTCTCCGAGAGACACGTGTGTTTTCCGCAGGTCGTAGATCTTCTTCGGACATTCGTAAAGCGTCCTAACGTACAAATCACTGGACCGGCAGGCAGCGTAGCTGGCTGCCGGTCCAGTGGATTGGGAAGTTAGGTCGCAACTTTCGACCACACGGACGACATACCACCATACGTTCTCCATATCGCAAAGCCAGCGAGGAACAAGGGAACGAAAATATCTAGGAGCCAAAGGCTGAAAAATCTTGCACGCAGTCGCCAAGAGAGGCGTTCAGCCTTGGCAATCAAGGCCGTCCAACTTGAAAGGAGCGGCTTCGCCTCTTCGTAGAAGGAGCGCATGTTCTCTTGGATTGACATGAGTTGCCCCTTGGCATCAGACATGATCTGCTGAAACTCGACTTGGGATCTCATGTCATGTTCGACAACGACTCCGTTGACACGGCGCGTGGCGTTTTGCACTTGTTCACCTGTTACGTGGAAGTGCGCCTCCAGCATGGAGATCAGATCGAGATACGGCTTCACCAGAACCCTTTCGCGCCTGAACCTCCACGCCGAATAGTCAACGAAAGACGCCAAGACAAACGCGGCAAGGAAGTACCCGACGATCAAGCACGCGAGGCCTTTGGTGATGCTCGCGCCCACGGTGACGCCAGTAACGGTTTGCAGCCCGAGGAATCCATTTACCTGTAGATCTAGCGCTGCTATCAACAGCGCACCGAAGCTTGCCGCTACAAGATTGCGTTTTGCCTTCCGCGTCTCTTCCGTGAAAGGGTCTTGGAAGACGACTTCTCCAATGTCGTTCTCAGCGATGGACTTGTAGACGTCTGGTCGGATGTGAGCCATGGGAGGTATTTGCGATCTAACGTTTAACATGAGAGGCGTGACCCGGCTTGCCGGGTCACGTCCTCTCGATGGAAGGGTTAGAGCGCTTGCCGGAAGAACTCTCGTTCGACTTCATTTACGAACTCCTGATAAAACTTCAGGCCGAGTTCTGCGAGAACCAATGGATGCTGTGTTGTTACGGCCTGGCCAAGATGCGAGGTTGGCGGATTGAACCATTCGCCATTGTTTTTGACTGAAACAGCCACTGGATGAGGCGGAGTGTCTTGAACAACAATCGGGTCTCCGGCGTAGGAGACGATTTGACCGCCACGAATCTCCAGGTGTTGGATGTAGCCACCGCGCGGATTGACGAAATTGATGGCCCGCGAACCGGGCTTAACCGTCGTGAACTCTTGAATTGAATGATTGTCCGCATCTCGCGCCTGCTTCAGATATCGCAAGAGCATGTCCTTCTTGCGGAGGCGCGCGTAGTGACCTTGCCAGGGCTGGAACTTGTGCTTCTGTGGCTGGCAACTACGCTCCACCTTTGCCCAAACTTTCTCCAAGCACGCCAAGAGTGCGCGCCATTCCGCCTCGAACTCCTCCAAAGACTTGGCGCTGCGCATACCAGCTATGGCACGCATCGCCGCACGAAGCTCGGCCTTAGGATGCTTGAGTATTTCTTCTGGCATTGAGTAACGAGGGCTCTAACTTAAAGTCGACCGCCGAAAAACGGGGTCTGGATACCCCATTCTGCGCCGGGCCTTGTCATCCTTCAAGCAGATCAATCCGTTAAGCAGGTCAGGCACACCAAACGCCCTGACAAATGCCCGATTCGCATGGAAGCCGCACATCCGTTGCAGCAAACAACTGCAAATCCCAGGCGCCTGGATCTGGTGCGCGGCGTGCTGCGGCGCAAACACTACAGCATCCGGGCCGAGCAAAGCTATGTCGATTGGATCAGGCGCTTTATCCTGTTCCACGGTAAGCGGCATCCGGCACAGCTGGGGAAGTCGGAGGTCATTGCATTTCTGACGCATCTGGCGGTGCAGCGCGACGTGGCAGTGTCGACCCAGAACCAGGCGCTTTCGGCAATCTTGTTCCTGTATCGGGACGTGCTTGAACTGGACTTGGGTTGGATAGAAGGCTTCGAGCGTCCGAAGCGTCCGGCGCGTCTTCCGGTGGTGCAGCCGCTTGCGCGCTACGGCGCCGCTAACTGAAGTCGGGGGGAATCAGGTCCAGCCGGTCGGTGATGACGGCGTCCACGCCCCAACCGAACAGTACGCGCGCGATCTCCGGATCGTTGACGGTCCAACAGGCCAGCCAGTAGCCGGCGTCGTGCACCGTGCGCACCTGCTGCGGCAGCAGCATGCGGTAGTCGCAGTGCAGCGACACGCAGCCGAGCTTCTGCATCCAGGACGCCCAGTCCGGCGGGATGCGCTTGGTGATCGCCCCGCGCGGCAACTCCGGCGCCGCTGCCTTTGCCGCGGCGAGCGCCGCCGGCTGGAACGACGACAGCAGCGGCTGCACCGCGGCGCCGCGCCAGAGTTCGCGCGCGAGCAGCGCCGCCGCCGTGCCGGTTTCGGCTTCCGAGCCCTGGTAGGGCTTGATCTCGACGTTGGCCCAGAGCCCGAGTTCGATACACAGCCTGCCCGCGCGCTCGAAGCTGGGCACCGGCTCTCCCGCGTGTTGCGGCGAGAACCAGCTGCCCGCGTCGAGCTTCTGCATGTCGCGATACGCGGTATCGGCGATCGCGCCGCGGCCGCTGGTGGTGCGCGCTAGCGTCGGGTCGTGCATCAGGATGGGCGTGGCATCGCCGGCCAGCATGACGTCGAACTCGACGCCGCCGTAACCGAGCTGCTTCGCCTTGCGCAGGCCGGCCAGGGTGTTTTCCGGAGCGAGCGTGCCGCCGCCGCGGTGGGCGATGATGCGCGGATAGGGCCAGGGTTTCATCTGTTTATTTTCCTTCGCACGTACAGCGTATGCGTCACGCGCGCGACGACCTCGCCGGCTTCGTTCTTCACTTCCACCGCCATTTGCGGCAGGTATTTCTCGCTGCCGTCGGTATGCGCCTTGATGTCGGCGATGGCGGCATCGTCCAGGACGAAGCGCGCGCTGACCTTCTCCTTGGCGGCGATCAGGTACTCGATCGCGCCACCCTTGTGCGAGACAAAATAGTCTGGGCCCAGCACATGGATCAGCATCAGCATATAGAACGGGTCGGTCATCGCGTACAGGCTGCCGCCGAAATGCGTGCCGATGTAATTGCGGTTGTGCCAGCTGAGCGAAAGCTCAACGTCGATTTCGCGGTAATCCGGCGCGATGCGTTTGACGCGTATGCCCGTGGCGCGAAACGGCGACCACAGGTTCATGCCTAGGCGCAGCCACCCCGCTCTCAATCAGGCAGGCTCCAGGCGCGCGCCGCTCCCGGCGTCGAACCAGTGCAGGCTGCCGGGCAGGGCGCGCAGCGGCAAGGCCTGCCCGGGCGCGGGATGCTCCGCGGCGGACAGACGCGCGACCAGCAGCTCCTTGCCGAACAGCCCGTGCACCAGCGTGTCGGCGCCCAGCATTTCGCGCATTTCGGTCTGCAGTGTGAACAAGGCCTCCTCGGGCGCGCACACCTCGAGGTGCTCGGGCCGGATGCCGAGCACGAGTTCGCGCCCGCTCAGCGCCGCGGGCACGGGTACGGCGAGGTGGCCGCCGTCGGCCATCGTCAGGCCGCCGGCATCGGCGCGGCCGCGCAGGAAATTCATCGCCGGCGAGCCGATGAACCCGGCGACGAATTGGGTCGCCGGACGCTGGTATACCTCCGTCGGAGTACCGATCTGCTCGGTGCGGCCGGCGATCATCACGACCATGCGGTGGGCCAGGGTCATCGCCTCGACCTGGTCGTGTGTGACGTACAGGGTGGTGGTGCCCAGATTGCGGTGCAGCTTCTGAATTTCGAGGCGCATCTGCACCCGCAGCTTGGCATCCAGGTTGGAAAGCGGCTCGTCGAACAGGAATACCGACGGCTCGCGCACGATAGCGCGGCCCATGGCCACACGCTGGCGCTGGCCGCCGGAGAGTTCGCGCGGTTTACGCTTCAGCAGCGCCGGATCCAGTTCGAGGATCTTCGCCGCGCGCTGTACGCGCGTCTCGATGTCGTCCTTGGCGAAACCGCGGATCTTCAGCCCGTAGGCCATGTTGGCGTATACGCTCATATGCGGGTAGAGCGCATAGTTCTGGAACACCATGGCGATGTCGCGGTCCTTGGGTTCGAGATTGTTGACCACGCGCTCGCCGATGAGGATCTCGCCGCTGGTGATCGCCTCCAAGCCCGCGACCATGCGTAACAGCGTCGATTTGCCGCAGCCCGAGGGTCCGACGATGACGACGAACTCGCCGTCTTCGACGTCGAGGGAGACGCCCTTGATCACTTCGGCCGTGCCAAATGTCTTCGTGACGCTGCGCAATTCGACTTTCGCCATTACTTCTCCGTGTCGACCAGGCCTTTGACGAACCAGCGCTGCATCAGCAGCACCACCAGCGCCGGCGGTGTGAGCGCGAGCATGGCCGTGGCCATGACCAGGTTCCAGGCCACCGCGGCATCGCCACCCGGAATCATGCGCTTGATGCCGATCACCACGGTGTACATGTCCTCCTGCGTCGTCACCAGCAGCGGCCACAGGTATTGGTTCCAGCCGTAGATAAACAGGATCACGAACAGCGCCGCGATATTGGTCTTGGACAGCGGCAACACGATGTCCCAGAAAAAACGCATCGCGCCGGCGCCGTCGATGCGCGCCGCCTCCATCAGTTCGTCCGGGATGGTCATGAAGAATTGGCGGAACAGGAAGGTCGCGGTGGCCGAGGCGATCAGGGGCACGCTCAGCCCGGCGTAGGTGTCGAGCAGGCCGAGGTCCGCCACCACCTTGTAGGTCGGCAGGATGCGTACTTCCACCGGCAGCATCAGGGTGATGAATATCATCCAGAAAAAGAAGTTCTTCAGCGGGAAGCGGAAATAGACGATGGCGAACGCCGACAGGATCGATATCACGATCTTGCCGAGGGCGATGGTGAGCGCCATCACCAGGCTGTTGAGCATCATCTTACTCACCGGCGCGGTGCTGGCGCCTTCGACGCCGTGCGTGAGCACGGTGGCGTAATTGTGCAACATCTCGCCGCCGGGCAGCAGCGGCAGCGGGAACTGGAGCATGCGCTCGGCAGTCTGTGTCGAAGCGACGAAGGCGATGTACAGCGGAAACGCCACCACCACGATGCTCGCAATCAGCAGCGCATGGCAGAAAAACGTGAATCCGGGGCGGTTCTCGATCATCAGTACTGCACCTTGCGTTCGATATAGCGGAACTGTACTACGGTAAGCGCGATTACGATCGCCATCAGGATCACCGACTGCGCCGCCGAGCCGCCGAGGTCCAGGCCTTTGAATCCGTCCTGGTAGACCTTATATACCAGGGTCGTGGTCGATCTCATCGGCCCGCCCCCCGTGATCGCGTCGATGGTGCCGAAGGTGTCGAAAAATGCGTACACCAGATTCACCACCAGCAGGAAGAACGAGGTCGGCGACAGCAGCGGGAAGGCGATGGTGGCGAAGCGCTTCAACGGCCCGGCGCCGTCGATGGCGGCGGCTTCGATCATCGACTTCGGAATCGACTGCAGGGCGGCGAGGAAAAACAGAAAGTTGTACGGCATGCGGTTCCACACGGCGGAGATCACCACCAGGCTCATGGCCTGGCCGCTGTTGAGCAGATGGTTCCAGTCGTAGCCGAGGAGCATCATTCCATGGGCGAGGATGCCGATGCTCGGGTTGAACATGAAGGCCCAAAGCACCGCGGCGATCGCCGGCGCCACGGCCAAGGGCCAGATGATCAGCGTCTGGTAGGCCCTGGCGCCGCGCAGCACATGGTCGCAGCAGGCGGCCAGCGCCAATGCCATGCCGAAAGCGAGGGTGGCGACCAGCGTCGAGAACACCGCGGTGACCCTGAACGAATCGAGGTAGGTTTCGTCGGCGAACAGCACCTGGAAATTTTCGAACCAGACGAATTCGGTGTTGATGCCGAAGGCGTCCTGCACCAGCAGCGATTGCCACAGCGCCTGCGCCGCGGGCCAGATGAAAAATACGATGGTGATGGCGAGCTGCGGCGCCACCAGCGCATAGGGCAGCCAGCCTACGGGGAACTGTGTGCGCTTTTCCATGCGGAACGAGGAAACGGCCCCTCAGGGCCGTTCCTCAGACTTTCGCCAGGTCCGGGTTCAGCGCGCGCCTTTTTTGTTGGCGCGTTCGAACTTGACCAGTTCGGCGTTGCCGCGCTCGACCGCGTCGTCCAGCGCCTGCTTCGGCCCTTTCTTCTGCGCCCATACCGCTTCCAGCTCTTCGTCCAGGATAGTGCGGATCTGCGGGAAATAGCCCAGGCGTATGCCTTTGGAGTTCACCGTCGGCGTATGCAAGGACAACTGCTGGATCGCGACGTCGGTGCCGGGGTTTGTCTCGTAGAAGCCCTGCTTCTTGGTGAGTTCGTAGGCCGCCTTGGTAATCGGCACATAGCCGGTTTTCTGGTGCCACTCGGCCTGGATTTCCGGCGACGACAGGAAGGTGAAGAATTTCGCCACGCCCTTGTACTCGATGGGCTTCTTGCCCCCCATCACCCACAGGCTCGCGCCGCCGATAATGCTGTTCTGCGGCGCGCCCTTGACGTCTTCGTAGTAGGGCAGCTGCGACACGCCGAAGCTGATCTTGGCGTTGGCTTTGGTACCGCCGTAGATGCCGGAAGAGCCCGTATACATGGCGCAGTCGCCGCCGGAGAATTTGGCATCGGGCTGGCTGGTGCGGCCGGCATAAATGAACAGGCCCGACTTGACCCAGGACGAAAGCTTGGCGATATGGCGCACCATCACCCCGTTGTTGAACTCGAGTTTGGTGTTCATGCCGCCGAAGCCGTTTTGGTTGCTGGCGAAGGGCACGTTATGCCAGGCGCTCATGTTCTCCAGCTGCACCCAGGTTTGCCAGGCGGTGGTGAACGGGCAAGCGATGCCTGCACTCTTGAGCTTGAGCGCGTCGGCCTCCACTTCGTCCCAGGTTTTGGGCGGCTTGTTCGGATCCAGGCCCGCCTTCTTGAACATGTCCTTGTTGTAGAAGAACACCGTGGTGGAGCTGTTGAACGGCATCGACACCAGCCGACCCTTGGTGTCGCTGTAGTAGCTGGTGACGGCCGGCAGGTAGGCTTTGGGGTCGAACTTCTCGTGCGCCTCCGCCATGACTTCGTACACCGGCTTGATCGCCTTTCCCGCCGCCATCATGGTCGCAGTACCGACCTCGAACACCTGCACGATGTCCGGCGCCTTGCCGGAGCGGTACGCTGCGATCGCGGCGGTCATCGAGTCCGCATACTGCCCCTTGAACACTGCCACGACTTTGTAGTCCGATTGCGAGGCGTTGAACTTGTTGACGATGGAGTTGATTTGCTCAGCATTGGCGCCGGTCATTGAGTGCCACCACTGGATATCGGTGGCGGCCTGGGCGCCGCCGGCGCCGAGCGCAAACACTGCGGCGAGTGCGAGACTAAGCTTCTTGATTTTCATGTTGGACTCCTTTCGCGAGGAAGAACGAGGTGAAGCAGGGAAACGGCGATTATGTAAGCCTCTTATTGCGGCCATATTACAGGAAAGCCCGCTCCGGCATGGGAATCGCGCCCCTGCCCGAGTGCGCTGCCCTGCACCATTGACGGCTCATGCTAGCATCGGTGCCCCTATCGGCTTTGCGTTTCATCAATACTATGCCGTCCAATACCTTCAATTTGCTGCGCCTGCTCGCGGATGCCCAGTTCCATTCCGGCGCGACCCTGGCGCGCGCATTGGATGCCACCCCGGCCGCCCTGCAACGGGCGCTCGACGCGCTCGAGGGCCTGGGGCTGGAGCTCGTGCGCGCGCGCGGCCGCGGCTACCGCCTGGCACTGGCCTACGATATTCTGGACGTAGCCGCGGTGCGCGCCCAGCTCGGCGCCCGCGCGCGCGAATTTCAGCTGGAACTGCTCGATACCTGCGCTTCCACCAACACGCTGCTGCTGGAGCGCGCGCGTGCCGGTGCGCCTGCGGGCAGCGTGCTGGTCTGCGAACTGCAGAGCGCGGGCCGCGGCCGGCGCGGCAACCGCTGGCAATCCGTTCTGGGCGGGAGCCTCACCTGGTCTTTGTTGTGGCGCTTTCCCCGGGGCGCCGCAGGGCTCTCCGGCCTGTCGCTCGCGGTCGGCGTGGCCGTGGCGCGCGCGCTTGCATCCCTGGGTATCGAGGGGGTGCAGCTCAAGTGGCCGAACGACCTGCTGCATGCCGGGCGCAAACTGGGCGGGATACTGATCGAGCTGCATGGCGATGCGGCGGTAATCGGCATCGGCCTCAACCTGCACCTGCGCCCCGGCGTGCGCGATGGCATCGCGCAAGCGGTGACCGATCTGGCCGCGATCGCGGTACCGGTGCCGCAGCGCAACCGGCTGCTGGCCGCCATGCTGATCGAACTTGGCCGGGTGCTCGAGCAATTCACTGAACAGGGGTTTGCGCCGCTGCGGCAAGAGTGGATGGATCGCCATGCGCACCAGGACCGGCTGGTCACCCTGTCCTCGGGCGAGGGTAAGGCGGTGGCGGGCAGGGCGGTCGGCGTGGCCGAGGACGGGGCTTTGCTGCTGCAGACGGGGCAAGGCCTGGAGCGCTTCGTCAACGGCGAGCTGTCGCTGCGCGCCAGCTGAGACGCAATGGCGGGCCGGACGCAGCTGTCGCGCGGCGCGGATTCACGGTAATCTTGCTCGCCGCCCGCGTCGGGTGCGCGGGATACGCTTGGAGCAGGCATGGCCCTGATCGCCGTCGGAGGATTTCAGCACGAGACCAACACGTTTGCGCCGACCAAGGCCGACTACGGCGCGTTTGAACTCGGCGCCGGCCGGCCCGGGGTGCAATTCGGCGCGGCGATTGCGCCCGCGCTGGCAGGGGCCAACATACCGGCGGCGGGCGCGCTCGAAACGCTGCATGCGCTCGGTCACCGGACCGTAGGCCTGGTCTGGGCCGCCGCTGCGCCTTCGGCCCAGGTCACCCAGGACGCTTTTGATCGCATCGCCGGCGAGATGGTGCGGCGCCTGGCCGAGGCCGGGCCGGTGGACGGCGTTTACCTCGACTTGCACGGTGCGATGGTGGCGGAACACTGCGACGACGGCGAGGGGGAACTGCTCGCGCGCGTGCGCAAAATCGTCGGCGCGCGCGTCCCCGTCGTGGCCAGCCTGGACCTGCACGCCAACGTCACGCGCGCGATGCTGGCCCTGGCCGACGGCCTGGTCGCCTACCGCACCTATCCCCATGTCGACATGGCCGAGACCGGAGGGCGCGCGGCGCGCTTGCTCGACGCCACCCTGCGCCGCGGCCGGCCCATGGCCAAAGCCGCGAAGACGCTGAATTTCCTCACCAGCATACCGTCGCAATGCTCGTTCATCGAGCCGTGCAAGCGCCTGTATCTCTCCCTGGCGCGCATCGAGCAGGAGCAGGGTCTGTGCCTGTCGTTTGCCCCGGGCTTTCCCATGGCCGATTTCGCCGAATGCGGCATGACGGTGTTCGGCTACGGGGTGGACGAGGCCAAGGCGCATGCGGCCGTGGCGCGGCTGGCGGCGGAAGTTGCGGCCGCCGAGCCGGATTTCGCGCTGCAACTGTACGCCCCCGATGACGCGGTCAGGCGCGCGATGCGGCGCGGCGAACCGGGGGCGCCGGTGGTGCTGGCCGATACCCAGGACAACCCCGGCGCGGGCGGCAACGGCGACACCACCGGCCTGCTCGCGGCGCTGATCCGCCTGCGCGCCGAGGACGCGGTGCTGGGCATGCTCATCGACGCGCCTTCGGCCGCGGCCGCGCACGCCCTCGGGCGCGGCAACAGCGCGCCATTCGCGCTGGGCGAACGCTCCGGCCTGCCCGGCCATGTACCCCTCGCGGGCGAGTTCACGGTGGAAGCGCTGGGCGACGGCAACTTTGTCGGCGCCGGGCCTTATTACCGCGGCCTCGCGCTGAAGTTGGGTCCGATGGCGCTGTTGCGCAGCCGCGAAGCGCCCGGCGTGCGCGTGGTGCTGGCGTCGAAAAAATGCCAGACGGCGGATCAGGCAATGTTCCGCCACCTGGGCATCGAACCGAAGGCGCAGCGCATGATCGCCGTCAAAAGCTCGGTGCATTTCCGCGCCGATTTCCAGCCTATCGCGAAAGAAGTGCTGGTGGTGCGCGCGCCCGGCCCGGCGCTGGCCGACCCGGCGGATTTCCGCTGGACCCGGCTGCGGCGCGGCATGCGCCTCGGCCCGCTGGGGCCCGCATTCGCGGGCTAAGCTAGGCGGACGTCCGATTTGATCGCGTAATGCTCAAACTGTCCGATTAGCCGTAGAATTGGGCAAATTTTCTTACACTCAAAAAATGAACAAGCCCTACGTCCTGCTGGTCGACATCGGCAACACCTTCGTCAAGTGGGGACGCTACAAGGCGAACTCGAACGCGTCGGCGCACGCGAGCTGCCTCGGTTCCGGCCATGCGCTGCTGGAGGAGATCCCGGCGCTGGCGGTGCAGTTGCGCAAGTTCCCGGCGCCGGAACAAATCGTCATTTCCAACGTCGCCGGCACCCGCGTGCGTGCGACCATGCTGCGCCTGCTCGAGATCTGGCCCGACGCACCGCCACCCTGCTGGGTGACCCCCAGGGAGGAGCAATGCGGGGTGAAAAACGGCTACCGCAACCCGGCGCAACTGGGCAGCGACCGCTGGGCGGCGCTGATCGGCGCGCGCGCCCTGCACGGGGCGCGCCCGGTGCTGGTGGTGTGCTGCGGCACCGCCACCACCGTCGACCTGCTCACCGCGCAGGGGCAATTCGCCGGCGGCTGCATCATGCCGGGCGTCGGCACGATGTTGCGCTCCCTGCACGAAAAAACCGCGGCGCTGCCGGACGCCGATGGCGTGTACACCGAATACCCGGTGCAGACCGTCGACGCCATCGTCAGCGGCTGCCAGCACGCGCAAGCCGGGGCGGTGGAGCGCATCTACGATCTGTACCGGCGCGATCATCCCGATTTGCTGTGCCTGATCTCGGGCGGCGCCGCCAAGGCGCTGACGCCGCACCTGTCCATCGTGTTCCGCTACCACGACAACCTGGTGCTGGAAGGGCTGCACTGCATCAGCCAGGCGCTCCTGCACGAGCCCTGCGAAAGCCTGTCCGGCGCGAACAAGGCCTGAACTATGCGCCTGCTGTTTTTCATCCTGCTGCTGGTCAATGGTGCCTTCTTCGCCTTTGCCTGGTTCGGTCCGGGCGTCCAGGCCAACGGCGACGCCCAGGTCCTCGGGCGGCAACTCAATCGGGACAAAATCCGCCTGCTCGTCAGCGATCAGGCGGGCGCGCTCACGCGCAAGCCCGAGCCCGAGCCTGAGCCGCCTAAGGCCGCCGCCGTACCCGCGCCCGTAGCCGCGCCCGCTGTCTGCCTCGAATGGGGCGCGCTCATCGGCGCCGATGTTGCGCGTGCCGAGCAGGCGCTGGAGCCGCTCGCGCTGGGCGCGAAACTGACGCAGCGCAGGCAGGAGGATGTCGCGGGTTTCTGGGTGTACATTGCGCCGCTCCCGAACCGCCAGGCGGCGACGCAGAAAGCGAGCGAACTCAAGCGTCTCGGGGTGGACGACTATTTCGTCATACCCGATGATCCGAAGTGGCGCAACGCGGTTTCGCTGGGCGTGTTCAAGACCGAAGAAGCGGCAAAAGCGCGCCTGGCCGCATTGCGCGCCAAGGGCGTGAAGAGCGCCATCCTAGGCGCGCGCGAAACGCAGGCGGGCCGGACGTATTTCCAGGTGCGCGATGCGACTCCGGCCGTGGCGGACAAGCTGAACGCGTTGAAGCAGAGCTTCACCGGGACCGAAGTGCGCGACTGCGCGGTCGACGAGAAAAAGGGCTAAGCATGTACGTGCCAAAATTGAACCAGATGGAAGACCGCGCCGCGCTGCTCGCCTATATGCGCGCGTATTCTTTTGCCGCGCTGGCGACCGCGGGGCCGGCGGGTCTGATGGCGACGCATCTGCCTTTCGTGATCGAGGAGCAGGACGGGCAGATCACCTTGCTTGCGCACTTGGCCAAAGCCAATCCGCAGTGGCGCGATTTCGCCGCGGGCGGCGACGCCATGGCGATATTCATGCAGCCGCATGCCTACGTCTCGCCGCGGCTTTACGACAGCCGGCAGAACGTGCCGACCTGGAATTACGTCGCGGTGCACGCCTATGGCCGGCCGGTGCTGATCGAGGAGCGCGCGGCCAAGATCGAGTTGCAGAAAAAACTCATCCGCCAGCACGACGCGGGCTACCTCGCGCAGATGGACGAACTGCCCGAGAGCTATCTGGACGCCAAGCTCGCTGCCATCGTTTCCTTTTCCCTCGCCGTGACCCGCATTGACGCGCGCTACAAGCTGTCGCAGGACAAGAATCCGGCCGAACGCGAGCGCATCGCGCGCGAACTCGAGTCGGGCGGCGACAGCGTCGCGGCCGAGACCGCGCGGCTGATGCGCGAACGCTAGCGCCATGGGAGGCGCTCCGGACCGAGACACTAGCGGCCGCGTATCTTGTTCAGGGTCGCGGTGGTCGAGCGCTCGAACTGGAACGGGATGGAATGCACTGCGCCGCCCCGGGCGATGACGTCCTTCGCGCCGACGATGGCCTCGGGCTTCCAGTCTCCGCCTTTGACCAGCACATCGGGCCGGCAGGCGAGGATCAGCGCGAGCGGCGTATCCTCGTCGAACCAGGTCACCAGGTCCACCGCCTGCAGGGCGGCGAGCACCGCGGCGCGGTCCTCGAGCCGGTTGATCGGACGGTCCTCGCCTTTGCCCAGGCGCCGCGCCGAGGCGTCGCTGTTGGCGGCGACGACCAGGCTCGCGCCGAGGGCGCGCGCCTGCGCGAGATAGGTGACATGGCCGCGGTGCAGGATGTCGAATACGCCGTTGGTGAATACCAGCGGCCGGGGTAACGCGGCGATGCGGTCTGCAAGCTGCGCCGGCTGGCACAGCTTGCGCTCGAATTCGGGACGATCAGGCATCGGGGTGACGGGCTGCAGGCAATGTGCCGCGTGCCCGCCCGTTTCGGCTCATCTGCCGGCCGTCACTTCGCCGGCGCTTCGATGTACTCGAACACGCGTACGACCTTTTGCACGCCGCCGGTGGTGCGCGCGATTTCCACTGCTGCCTCGGCTTCCTTGCGCGTGACCAGTCCCAGCAGGTAGACCACGCCGTTCTCGGTCACCACCTTGACCTGGTTGGTCGAAAAGCCGCCGCCGTTGTCGAGGAAGCGCGCTTTGACTTTGGAGGTGAGGTAGCTGTCATTGCCGCGCGCGCTGTAGGCGCTCACCCCGGCAACCTGGATTTCGTTGATCACGCCGCGCACATTGGGAATCTCGCGCACGACTTTTTCGATCTGCGCTTTGGTGCTGGCGTCGGGCGCCTCGCCGGTGAGCAGCACGTTGCGGTTGTAACTGGTGACGTTGATGTGCACCTTGTCGCCGAAACGCTCGTTGACGCGGCTTTCCCCGCGCAGGTCTATATCCTTGTCCTCGGTCTGCGCGCCGATGGAGCGGCGGTCGTCGGAGGCCAGGGCCGCGGCGCCGGCGCCGACCACGGCCATTTCGACGCAGCCCTGAAGCAGCGGCGCGAGGCCGAGCGCGGCGAGCAGCGCGAGCGTGCGCGCCGGGGACAGTGCTTTTTTCATATCGGTCATGATTCAGCTCCTAGTAACAAGGTGTCGATGCCGTCGCACAGGCAGTGCAGCGTGAGCAGGTGCACCTCCTGGATGCGCGATGTCGTGTTCGACGGTACGCAGATATGCACGTCTTCGCTGGCCAGAAGGCCGGCGATCTGGCCGCCGCTCTTGCCCGTCAGCGCCACCACCTGCATGTCGCGCTCGTGCGCGGCGTGGATCGCGGCAATGACATTTTTCGAATCGCCGCTGGTGGAGATCGCGAGCAGCACGTCGTTCGCCTGTCCCAGTGCCTGCACCTGCTTGGAAAATACCTGCTGGTAATCGTAGTCGTTGGCGATGGCGGTCAGGGTCGAGCTATCGGTGGTCAGCGCGATCGCCGCCAGGCCCGGGCGCTCGCGCTCGAAGCGCCCCAGAAGTTCCGCGGCGAAGTGCTGCGAGTCGGCAGCCGAGCCGCCGTTGCCGCAGGCGAGTATCTTGCCGTTGGCCAGCAGGCATTTCACCATTTGTTCGGCTGCCTGCGCGATGGGCGCGGCCAGCAGCTCGGCCGATTTCTGCTTGGTTTGGACGCTGTCGGCAAAATGCTGACTGACGCGTTCGACGAGATCCATCTACGCTCCGAGGGAATCAAAAAACACATTCTACCTTAGCGGACCCGGCGAAATGAAACGATCAGGGCGGGTGCCGCGGGCCGCCGCCCTGTCTCGGCTTCCCGGCGCGCATCGGATCATTCGACATACACCTCGAACTCGATGCGCTTGCGCGGGTTGCGGTGCGGCTGCAGGCGGCTTACGCGCGCGTCGAGCATCGCGCCGCGGTCCATGGCCCAGGCGAGCGCGGCGTTCTGCGCGCGCGGCACGTAGCCGAGCTTGTGTCCGCGCCACTCGACACGCACCGCGCCGGCATCGTAGGCATTGTCCGGCTCCCGCGCCAGGCGCAACGCATCGCCGACGCGCATGTCGCGCCATACCTCGGGGGCCTGATGATAGTTGAATCCCGCCAGCGGCGAGCTTTGCACCAGCAGGCGCACCTGCTGTGCCGCCGCCGGTCGCGGCGGCAGGGCCATGCTCGCCACAAGCGCGGCCGCCAGCAAAATAGTTCTATTCACCGAACGCATTCTTGATCCATTCGATACGGTCCGCAGCCAGTGCGTCGAGCAATACGACGTCGAAGCGGCAGGCGGGCTCGGGCTTGCCTGCAAGGTAATGACGCGCGGCCCTGATGATGCGTTGACGCTTGGCGGCGGTAATGCTCGCCGCAGCACCGCCGAAATCGGCCTTGTGCCGCAGCCTCACTTCGACGAATACCAGGACCGGGCCGTCGTTTGCGATCAGATCGATTTCGCCCAGGCGGCATCGGTAGTTGCGCTCGATGAGGCGCAGCCCGCGCAGCCGCAGGTAGTCGGCGGCCAGCGCCTCGGCGAGCGCGCCGCTCTTGCTTGCCTGGCGCGTCATGGTGCGCACTCCGGCCCGGCCGGCGCGCAGCCCGGGCTTGCTTCATTGCCGATCGCAACGCACAATCCCATGCCATGGAACAGCACGGTAAAGGCGTAACGCGCGGCGCGCATACGGAAGCGCAGGAACATGGGGCGCTAACCTCGGAGGGGGCGGGAAAATTATATGTCGTCGCCACGCCGATTGGAAACCTGGCCGATATCAGCGCACGCGCCCTGACGGTGCTGGCGCAAGCGGACCTGGTCGCCGCGGAAGACACGCGCACGACGGGACATTTGCTCGCCCATCATGGCATCAGCGCGAAGCTGATTGCGCTGCACGAGCACAACGAAATGCAGCGCGCGGCCGAGCTCGTCGCCCGGATCAAGGCGGGCAAGACCATCGCCCTGGTGAGCGATGCCGGCACGCCCGGTATCTCGGATCCCGGGGCGCTGCTGGTGGCGCGGGCGAGGGAAGCGGGGATCACGGTATGCCCGATACCCGGTGCCAATGCGGCGATCACCGCGATGTCGGCTGCCGGGCTGCTGGCGCCGCACTTTCTGTTCTACGGGTTTCTGCCGGCCAAGTCAGCGGCGCGGCGCGGCGCGCTGGAGGCGCTGCGCGAGCTGCCCTACGCCCTGGTGTTCTACGAGGCGCCGCACCGCGTGACCGAATGCGTCGCCGAACTCGCCGCGGTCCTGGGCGGCGCGCGCGAGATCGTGATTGCGCGCGAACTGACCAAACTGTTCGAAACCATACACCGCTGCCCGCTGGGCGAGGCGGGAGACTGGCTCGCGGCGGACGCCAACCGGCAGCGCGGAGAATTCGTGTTGATCGTATCCGGCGCGGCAGCGCCGGTGCAGGAGGGCCTGCCGGCCGAGGCCGAACGGGTGCTGTCCTTGCTGCTGGCGGAACTGCCGCTCAAGCAGTCCGCCGCCCTCGCCGCGGCGATCACCGGGGCGCGCAAGAACGAGTTGTACGCGCGCGCGCTTGCGCTGCGCGGCCCGCCGCCGGGGGATCCGGCCGGATAAAGGCCGATCTAGAGGCCGATCAATAGGCGCTGGCGACGGCCTCGTTCACCAGGTCTTTCAGTTGATCGAAGCCAAAGCTGGGCAGCGGCATCCCGTTGACGAAGAACTCCGGCGTTGCCGTCACCTTCAGCGCCTTGGCTGCGGCGATGTCCTGCTGGATGATTTTTTCCACCTCGGGCGTATCCATGTCGTGCCGCAGCTTTCGGATGTCCAGGCCCACGCCGCCGATGTAATTCCACACCATTTCAGGCTGCGGTTTGTGGTTCGGCGCCCAGCTCGACTGCGCCGCAAACACGGCTTCCAGGGTTTCGAAGAATTTGCCCTGCATGTTGGCCGCCTCGAGAATCTTGACCACGTATTCCGAGCCGCTGTGAAACGGGGCATAGCGGACGTAGACGTGGATCTTGTCGGGGTGGGCCGCCATCAGTTTCGTGACGAAGGGATAGAATTCCTTGCAGGTCTCGCAGGCCGGGTCGAGAAACTCGACGATTTCGACTTTCGCCGCGGGATTGCCGTGGTGGGGACCGCTCTCGCGGATAAAGGTCGCCCGGTTGGTTTGGTAGGCCTTGAGCGACGTAGCCGATTTCTGGCTTTTGTACAGCAGCCCGCCCGCAACGAAAGCAACCAGTAGAAAGGCTGCCGAAAAAATGACCAAATGCTTCTGTTTCACTTTGAGCTCCTCCTGTGGGCCAGAATCAGCAGCGCTGAAATGACCAAAAAAGACACCCCCGACAGCAGTGGTATCGTCACAAACCCGAACCATTCGATTTGCACTTCGGAACAAGGCACGCCCTGGACGCAGGGCTTGATGCTTTCGGGAATATAGCCGGCAACCAGAAGCAGATGGAAAGCCGCAATCAGCGCGCCCGCTAGCGACAACGGAAGCGCGTAGCGTACGACTTTTGCGTCGTACGGAAACAGCCCCGCCGCGAGTATGAGCACCAGCGGATACATGGCGATGCGCTGGTACCAGCACAGGACGCAGGGCGCAAGTCCCATGACTTCGCTGAAAAACAGGCTGCCGAGCATCGACGCGCTGGCGATCAGCCAGCACACAAAGACGAGTACCCAATTCGGATCCAGCGCTTGGTCGGATGCTTTCATCACCAATGGTGTGTGCCAAAAAAGAACCGGATTATAGCGGATCGGGGTGCCGATCATCGATTTGCGGACCGGCATAGGGCGCCCGGCGAGGGGGCGCGCCGCAGCCGGCGCAGCGCTGTTGCGCAACGCCCCACGGCGGTCTATTCGGTCCGAGCGTGGCGCCGGCGGCGAGTATAATCGCGCCTGCCATGCAGACGCCCTCACCTCAATCGATCACGCTCGCCCGCCCGGACGACTGGCACCTGCACCTGCGCGACGGTGCAGCCCTCGCCGCGGTGCTGCCGCATAGCGCCAAACAGTTCGCGCGCGCCATCATCATGCCCAATCTGCGGCCGCCGGTGACCACGCTGGAACTGGCACTGGCCTACCGCGGGCGCATTCTGGCCGCGTTGCCCGCCAATTCCCGCTTCGAGCCGCTGATGACCCTGTATCTCACCGACAACACTGCGCCGAAGGAAATTGCGCAGGCGCAGGCGAGCGGCTTGGTGCATGCGGTGAAGTATTACCCCGCCGGGGCCACCACCAACTCGGATTCAGGCGTGACCCAGCTGGCGCACTGCTTTCCGGCGCTGGAGGCGATGGAAAAAGCGGGCCTGCCGCTGCTGCTGCACGGCGAGGTGACCGACCCGCAAGTCGACGTGTTCGACCGCGAACAGGTGTTCATCGACACGGTGCTGCCGCAAATCACGCAGCGCTTTCCCGGTCTGCGGCTGGTGCTGGAGCACGTGACCACGCGCGAGGCGGTGCAGTTCGTCGCCGGCGCGCCGGCCAACGTTGCGGCCACCATTACGGCGCACCATTTGCTGCTGAACCGCAACGCGCTGTTCGCCGGCGGCATCCGGCCGCATCATTACTGCCTGCCGCTGCTCAAGCGCGAGGCGCACCGACTGGCCTTGGTGCAGGCGGCAACCGGCGGCAGCCCTAAATTCTTTCTCGGCACCGACAGCGCGCCGCACGCGCGCCGCAACAAGGAATCGTGTTGCGGCCATGCGGGCATCTACAGCGCGCACGCGGCGATCGAACTCTACGCCGAGGCGTTCGAGGCGGCGGGCGCGCTGGACCAATTCGAGGCCTTCGCCAGTTTTCACGGCGCGGATTTTTACCGGCTGCCGCGCAATACCGAAACCATCACCTTGCGGCGCGAGCGCTGGCAGGTGCAACCCACGCTCGCGCTGGGCGAAGACGAACTGGTGCCGCTGCGTGCGGGCGAGCCGCTCGCCTGGCGCCTGCAATAACAGGATTTGTCTCTATGGCCACTCTTGCCCCGCCCGTCTGGAATCGCTGGGAACTGCTCGCCTCGCCGGCTTTCGCCACGCTGGCGCCGCTGATCGAGCAGTTGCCGGAAGATTATTTTCCGACGCTCGCCCAGTTGAACCGGATGTGCGACGAGCGCGAGGTGGTCAGCGGTAGCGGCGTGCCGCTGGAATTCGTGCCGCAGGAAGGCAAGACCGAAGAGCCGTACGAAACCCGGGTCTATTCCCGCGGCAAAGTGCTGACCCGGAGCAACAACTGGCACGACCTGTTCAATGCCCTGGTCTGGATCACTTTCCCCAGGAGCAAGGCTGCGCTCAACCGCCACCACTACAAAGAGATGCTGGCGCACCAGAGCGAGGGTAAGCGGGGCACGCCGCGGGACGTGTTGACCCTGTTCGACGAAGGCGGCGTGATCGTGGAAAGCAGCGCGCCCGAACTGGGTGAACTCATGCGCGATTTCAAGTGGAAAGAACTGTTCTGGCAGCGCCGCGAAGCGGTCGTCGAGTCGATGCGCTTTTACGTCTTCGGGCATTCGATCTACGAGAAAGCGCTGCAGCCCTACAAGGGCATTACCGCCAAGACGGTCATATTCGATGTGCCGCAGCGCGAAATCGAGCGGCCCCTGCCGCAGCAACTCGCCACACTGGATGCGCGCCTGGCGAAATATTTCGGCGAACCGGAGGCGCTTGCCTCGACCGAGGCCTATGCGCCGCTGCCGGTGCTGGGCATTCCCGGTTGGACCGCGGATAACGAAGACGAGCGCTATTACGACGACGCCCAGCATTTCCGTCCCGGGCGCCGTCAGGCCGCCGAAGAGCAACAAGACGCGGCGCCCCGCCGGGGCGAGGGCGAGGCGCAGCGGCGCAAGGGCAAGAAGCGCTAGCTGCGAAAGCGCAGGGCAGGGCGACTTCGAGTGCTAAAATCCCTCTGTGAAGCTGGCCAGACGGTCGCTGCGTGCCTTCGGGTACGGAGAGGAAAGTCCGGGCTCCGCAGAGCAGGGTGACGGCTAACGGCCGTACGTACTAGTCGAAGGCTTGCCTTCGGCGAAGACGAGGAATAGGGCCACAGAGACGAGTCGCCGTATCCTCGCGACCAACGAGCGGCGCAAGCCGCGAGTTTGTCGCACAAGAGGATCCGGCGGGTGAAACGCGGTAACCTCCACCCGGAGCAACACCAAATAGGCGGATGCTGCACGCGCGGTACTGGCGTGCTATGAGCGGCTCGCTCAAGTCCGCGGGTAGGTGGCTGGAGCCCTGGGGTAACCCAGGGCCTAGAGGAATGACCGTCATAGGGAGCGATCCCCGTAACAGAACCCGGCTTACCGGCCGGCTTCACTTTTTGCCTGCCTGCACCCCGATTCAGCCTTGAGGCTCGCCGCAGCCGCGGCGCAAGTCAAGGCAGTCGCCATTTGACCTGGATCATGTACGATCGGCGTCGCCGGCACACAATGAGCGGGCGGGATGCGGGGGCATTTCCCCGCGGTTCCAGCGAACTTGGCATGGAACGCCAAGGCACACCGGCGGTTCGATCATCGATACGCGCAGACAGGACGAAACCGGCAAGCCCGGCCGCCTTGCGGCGCGATCATTGCGCGCCGCGGAGAAGAGAACGCTTGATGATCCAAGGCAGGCCGCGCCGCTACCAACTTGAATGGATCCTGCTTGGCCTGGTCCTGCTGGTTTTTGGCGCGCTGATCGGCGACTGGCTGTATGCGGAACGCAATCGGATCGAAAGCCTGGAGCGCGACCGGTTGCAGGTGCAGGCCCGTGTCATCGACGAAAACCTGAAGCGCCAGCTTGAGGGCGTGAACGCAGCGCTTGCCGGGATCCGCGACGACGTCCCTCTGTGGCGCGGCACAGACGCCTGGCCCGCCGCATCCCGTCAGCTCAAGACCTTGAGCGATGCCATGCCGGGTGTGCGCACCTTGGTGATACTCGATGCCGCAGGGGCGGTGCTGGCCTCCGACCGGAACGAGCTGATCGGCCGGAATTTCAGCGAGCGGGCGTATTTCGACATCCCGCGCAGGGGCCGGGATCCGGACGTGCTTTACGTTTCGGCGCCGTTCAAGACCGTGCTGGATGTGGTTGTCATCTCCGTCACACGCGCGATCCTCGGCCCCAAGGGAGAGTTTTCCGGCGTCGTGTCCGCGACCCTGGACCGGCAGTATTTCGACGTCCTGCTGGGCTCGGTGCTGTATGCGCCCGACATGCGGGCGGTTCTGGTGCACTGGGACGGCGCGGCGTTCGTGTCCATTCCCTCGCGCATGGTCGGAGTCGACTTGGCCAAGCCTGGCTCCTTCTTCAGCCGGCATCGCGAAAGCGGGCAGAGCGAAACACTGATGACCGGCACGTCCATAGTCTCCGGTGAGAAACGCATGATGGCTTCTCGCACCTTCGAGCGAGCCGGCGCGCCCATGGACAAACGCCTGGTGATCCAGGTCAGCCGGGAGGTTTCCGCGATGTATCTTCCCTGGCGCAAGCAAGCACTTGCCTACGGGGCGTTTTACGGCTCGATCGCGGCGGCGGCGATTTTCGGCCTGTATCTGCTGCAGCGGCGGCGGCGGACGTTCGACCGCCTGGCGGACTTGCACGAGAAAGAGCGCAGGGACGGCGCCGAGCGCCTGGAACTCGCCCTTCGCGGGGCCGACCTGGGGCTGTGGGACTGGCATGTGTCCAGCGGAAGAGTGATTTTCGACGAGCGCTGGTGCAGCATGCTCGGCTACGCCATGGACGAAATCGAGCCTCACGTCAGCAGTTGGCAGGCGCTGGTGCACCCGGACGATTGGCCGGTCATCCATGCGGCTCTGGATCCGCATCTGAAAGGCGAGACTACGGAATACGAATCCGAGCACAGGATGCGCCACCAGGACGGCCGCTGGATCTGGATCCTGGACCGCGGCAAGGTGATGGAGCGGGATGCCGCGGGGGCGCCGGTGCGGGTGGTGGGAACGCACATGAACGTCACCGAGCACAAGCGCAAAGAAGACGAATATCGCACCATCATCCAGGCGTCGACGGACGGTTTCTGGATCACGGACGCCGCCGGCCGGATTCTCGACGCCAACGAGTCGGTCTGTCAGATGCTGGGATATTCCAGGGAGGAACTTCTGCGCTTAGGCATCGCGGAGATCGAGGCAGGCGAGTCCGCCGAGGCGGTCGCGGCGCGCACCCGCGAAATCATAGAGACCGGAATCGCGCGGTTTCCGGGCCGGCACCGGCGCAAGGACGGCAGGGTCATCGACGTGGAGGTCAGCGTCCAATACGTCGCAGCGCTGGGTGAGCGCTTCTTCGTCTTCGTGCGGGATGTTACCGAGCGCAAACAGGCGCAGGAGGCGCTGCAGCAGAGCGAGCAGCGCCTGCGCGCCATCGTCGAGACCGAGCCCGAATGCGTAAAAGTCATCGGCCGCGACGGACAACTGCTGGAGATGAACGCGGCCGGTCTCGCCATGCTTGAGGCAGAGTCGTTAGCCGAAGCGCAGCGGCACACGCTCCTGGGCTTCCTGCTTCCAGAGTACCGCGCTGCGTTTGGCAATCTGCACGCGCGCGTGATGCGCGGCGCAAGCGGCATGCTGGAGTTCGAAGTCGTCGGGCTCAAAGGCACGCGGCGATGGCTGGAAACGCATGCGGCGCCGATGCGCGATGCCGCGGGCGAAGTCACGATGTTGCTGGGCATTACCCGCGACATCACCGGGCGCAAGCGGGCGGAGGCTGAACGCGTCCAGCTTGAAACGCAGTTGCGCGAGTTGCAGAAGATGGAGGCGCTGGGCACGCTGGCGGGGGGCGTGGCGCACGACTTCAACAACATCGTGGCGACGATCATGGGCAACGTGGAACTGGCGTGCCAGGACGTGGGACCTGGCCACGCGGCGCAGACGAGCCTGGAAGAAATCCGCAAGGCGAGCCGACGGGCGAAGGATTTGGTGCAGCAGATCCTCGCTTTCGGCCGGCGTCAGGTGCTCGAACGCGAGGTCATATCGCTCGCCCCGGTGGTGGAAGAATCGGCACGCTTGCTGCGCAGTACGCTGCCGGCGGGGGTTAGTCTGCGCCTGGACTGTGCGCCGGACGCGCCGCTGGTGCTGGCCGATGCGACGCAGGTGCAGCAGGTGCTGCTCAATCTGTGCGCCAATGCTTGGCAGGCGATGCAGGGGCAGCAGCGGCCGGCCGCGATCGCGGTGACCCTGGAGTCGCACCGGGCAATCGACGTGTCGTACAAAGGGCCGGAGCGGCGAACCGGGGGTGGGCGCGTGGCCCTGCGCCCGGGGCGCTATGCCTGCCTGGTGGTGCGCGACACCGGGCCGGGCATGGACGCGGCGACACGCTCGCGCATTTTCGAGCCGTTTTTTACCACCAAACCCGTGGGCAAGGGTACGGGGCTCGGGCTGGCGGTGGTGCACGGCATCGTACAGAGCCATGGGGCGAGCATTGCGGTGCACAGCGTCTCGGGCGAGGGCGCCACCTTCCGCATTTATTTCCCTGCGTCGCAGGCGTCCGCGCCGGCCGCGGCGTCGCCGGCCCCGCACAGCGCTCCGGCGCACGGGCAGGGCAAGCATATCCTCTACGTCGATGACGACGAATCCATCGTGTTCCTGATGACGCGGCTGCTCGAGCGCCAGGGCTACCGCGTGAGCGGCTATACCGATGCGCGTGAGGCGCTCGCGGCGGTGGGGGCGCAACCGGACGCCTTCAACTTGGCGGTCACCGACTACAACATGCCGGGCATGTCGGGGCTGGAGCTGGCGCGCGCGCTGCGCGAGATCCGCGCCGACCTGCCGGTGGCGGTCGCTTCGGGCTACATCACCGAGGAGCTGCGTGCCCAGGCGCCGGATGCAGGAGTGCGCGAGCTGATCTACAAGCCCAATACCGCAGATGAATTGTGCGCAGTGGTTGCCCGCCTCGCGAATACCCTGCCAGCCTGAACGCGAAACCTTGGCAGCCGGTCAGTCCCTGACGCCGGCCGGCGCGCGCAGCGCGTCAATTTCGCTCAGCACCTGCTCAGGCAGCAGATCGTTCATGCACTTGAAATGCCCCAGCGGGCACTCGCGCTTGAAGCAGGGGCTGCACGCGATGTCTATCCGCGCGATGCGCGCCAGTCCCGGTTGCGCCGACAGCGACAGCGGCGGCGTATGCGCGGGGCTGGATGAGCCGTACAGGGCGACGAGCGGCTTGCCCAGGGCCGCGGCGACGTGCATCAGTCCGGAGTCGTTGCTCACCACGAGTTTGGCGCAGGACATGAGGTCGATCGCGGCGGCGAGGTCGGTCTTGCCGCACAGGTTCTCGCACACCGCGCCGGACTGCGCGCGTATGGCCTCGGCCGCTTCCGCGTCCTTGCCCGAACCGATCAGCCAGACGGCGTAGTTGCGCGCGCCCAGTTCGCGTGCGAGTGCCGCGAAATGCTGCGCCGGCCAGCGCTTGGCTGGACCGTATTCCGCCCCGGGGCAGAACACGGCAACCGGCCGCGAGCGGTCCAGGTTCAACCGTGCCGTGGTGCGCGCGGTATTGACCGGATCGACCTGCAGCCGAACCTGCGGCAGAGGTCGCGGCAATTGCGCGCCGGGCTGTTCGGCGAGCTGGGCATAGCGTTCGGCCATCAGCGGCAGCTTCGCCGGGTCGAGTTTGTGCACCAGGTTCAACAGGCCGTAGCGGAATTCGCCGGCATAGCCTGCGCGCAGCGGGATGTCGGCGAAAAACGGGATCAGCGCCGACTTGAAACTGTTGGGTAGGACGATGGCCTGGTCGTAGCGCCGCTTGGCCAGTTCGCGCGCGAGCTTCCAGCGCTCGCGCAGCTTCAACTCGCCGTGCGCGAACGGCGAAGTGATCACCTCGTCGATTTCCGGCATGCGCGTAAGCAGCGGGCCGCACCAGGGCGGGGCCAGGGCGTCGATGCTAATGCCCCCCGGCCGGTCATACAGGCGGCGCAACAGCGGCTGCGCCAGCAGCGCGTCGCCTATCCAGGACGGGGCGACGACTAGGATGCGCGGCATAGAGACTAGCTTCCCGGCACTAGTCTCGGGAAGCTAGTGCCCTTTGGGCGCAGCACCCTTGTAGACGTAGTGCGTGCCGCAGTACGGGCAGAGCAGTTCGCCCGACTTTGCCACGTCGAGGAATACGCGCGGGTGCAGATTCCATACCGGCGTCGATAACGTGGGACATTCCAGCGGCAGGTCGCGCTCCGTGACTTCAACGGTGCGTTGTTGCTGTGCGCTAGCAGACATCAGCGTTTCCCCTTATTTGCCGGCTTGGCCTTGCCTGCGGCCGCCTTGGTCGCCTTGGGCTTTAGCGCGGCCGGTATGGTCTTGCCTTTGGCCGCTGTTGACTTGCCTTTGGCAACGGGCGCAAGCCAGCCGCTGTGGCGCGGGTCGCGGCCGTTGACCACTTCGAAGAATGCCTTTTGCAGCTTGCGCGTGACCGGGCCGCGGCGGCCGGCGCCGATCTTGCGGCCGTCGACTTCGCGTATCGGCGTCACTTCGGCCGCGGTGCCGGTGAAAAACGCCTCGTCGGCGATGTACAGGTCGTCGCGGGTGACGCGCCGCGGCGCGACCGTGTAGCCCAGGTCGGCGGCGAGTGCGATCACGCTGTCGCGCGTGATGCCCATCAGCGCCGAGGTCAGCTCGGGCTCGTAGATGCAGCCGTTCTTGACCAGGAACAGGTTCTCGCCCGCGCCTTCGGCGACGAAGCCGTCGACGTCGAGCAGCAGACCCTCGTCGTAGCCGTGGTCCAGTGCTTCCTGGCTGGCGAGTATGGAATTGGCGTAGGTGCCGGAATACTTGGCGCGGCACATCGACACGTTCACGTGGTGGCGGGCGAAGGACGAAGTCTTGACGCGGATGCCTTTCTCCAGCGCCTCGGGACCGAGGTAGGCGCCCCAGGGCCAGGCGGCGATCGCGACGTGCACCGTCGCGCCTTTCGGCGACACGCCCATTTTCTCCGAGCCGTAGAACGCGATCGGACGCAGGTAGCACTCGGTGAGTTTGTTCGCGCGCACGACTTCCTTGTGCGCTTCGACGAGCGTCTCCTTGCTGTAGGGGATTTTCATCATGTAGATGTGCGCCGAGTTGTACAGGCGGTCGATATGCTCCTGCAGGCGGAATACGGCCGTGCCGTCCACGGTGTTGTAGGCGCGTATGCCCTCGAACACCGCGAGCCCGTAGTGCAGCGAATGGGTGAGCACGTGCGTGGTGGCCGAGCGCCAGGGCACCAGTTTGCCGTCGTACCAGATGTATCCGTTGCGATCCGCCATCGACATCGTTGCCAACTCCTTGTTCAACCCGGGGAATGCGCGGGTAACGGCGCAAAAAATGCTATTTTAGCGGAAACTGGCAGGCTTGAGCAGTGCGCCAGTCTGGAGAGCGTGAACCGGTGTTTCACCATTGCCCGAAATGCAATTGCGCGCTGGCGCCCGCCGCCTGCTACCGACCTGCTGCCGCCGCTGAACCTCACGATGATCGAATGGCCGCTTGGCCCAAACCCGGTCCTTCACGCTTCTTAATCGGAGTGGTACGCGTTGCCGAGAACGCGGCTCAGCGCACAGCTTCAGCGGCTTCGACGAAGCGCCCGTCATTCATGTGATACACGCTGTCGAAACCCTCGATCATGCGGTGGTCATGGGTCACCGTGATCACCGCCGAATTGCGCTCACGCGCAATTTTCCTGAGCAGCGCCATCACCCGCGTGCCCCGCTCAGTGTCAAGCGCGGCGGTCGGCTCGTCGGCGAAAATCAGCGGCGGTTGGTTGGCGAGCGCGCGCCCAATTGCAACGCGCTGCTGCTCGCCGCCTGAGAGATTGGCGGGCATCGACTCCGCGCGATGGCCGATCTCCAGGTACTCCAGCAACTCCTGCGCCCGGCGCCCCGCCTCGCGCTTGCCGGCTCCGTTCAGGTAAAGCGCCAGCGAGATGTTCTCGCGCGCATTCAGGAACGGGATCAGGTTATGACCTTGAAAGATGAAGCCGATGTTCTCGCGCCGGAAGCGGCGCACATCGAGCCCCGTCGCGCCCGCGTCGTAGACGGTGTGACCATTCATGACCACGCGCCCGCTGCTCGGCGCAAGAATGAGGCTCATGCACAGCAGCAGCGTGCTCTTGCCTGAGCCGCTGGGGCCAAGCAGCGCGACCAGTTCGCCGGCGCCGACCGTGAAGCTGATGTCGCGCAGCGCGTGCACCGCCAGATCGCCGCTGCCGAAGGTCTTGTTGAGCCCGCTCACCTCGACAATCGCCATCTCACCCCCCGAGCGCAACCTGCGGCGGGGTGCGCAGCGCGTGCCAGATCGCCATCAGGCTCGCCGCCACACCTCCGGCGAGCATGACCAGAAAGGTAACCAGCGTCTCCTGCGGCAGAAACACGAGCGTACGCGGAAAGCGCGGCTCGATTAGTCCAGAAGCCAGCCAGGCGAACGCGAAGCTGGCCAGCGTGATCGCCATGGACTGCTCCATGATCAGGCGCACGATCACCCAGTTCGGCGCACCGATCAGCTTCAGCGTGGCGATCGAGCGTATTTTTTCGATGGTCAGCACGTACACGATCAGCGTGATGATCACGATCGAGACGACCACCAGCAGCGAGCGGAACAATCCGAGCACCCCCGACATCCGGCGCAGCCGGCCCTCGAGCATCAGCTCACGCTCCTCATCCGTGGTGTAGACGTTGAAGTAAAGCCAGTCGCGGATGTGCTGGCGCACCGCTTGCGCATCGGCGCCTGGGGCAAGGCTCACGAGCACCGCATTGATGGTATCGGTCGAACCGGCTAGCAGCGGCAGCAGCTTCGCGGCCTGTTCAGGCGTGTAGCCTGCGCGCTCCAGGCGTTTCAGGTTCGCCGAGCGTGCGGCGACGAGCGCCTGGTTGTCCTGCTGGAACTGCACCTCCTGGGCGTCCGGAAGCGACAGATACACCAGCGGATTTCCGCCCGAATCCACCGCCTCGCGCGTGACGCCGACCACGCCGTACTCGTGCTGACCGAGCCTCACGCGCTCGCCCAGTTCGAGCCCCAGCTTCACGTCGGCGACCATTTCGTAGTGCGGCGCGCGTATCGAGCGCCCGCGGACAATGCGTCCCGGGCTGCCGAGGCCGCCGAACACATCGTAGCCAATGATGGTGAACTGCTGGTTGGCCCCGCCCACCTCGCGCTGCGCCGCGTAAACGATGAACGGGCTCGCTCGCTCGACGCCGGGCGTCGCAGCGACGCTCTTGTAGGCGTCCAGCGGGATGCGCGAGGCCTCGTTGAACGGTCCGCCTCGGGCACGCTCGACCACCCAGAGGTCGGTGGCGGTGTTCTCGATCAGCCATACGCCATCGGCGATGTTGCCCTGGTAGATACCGTTCATCACCAGTACGATCGTGAGCAGCAGGCCCACGCCAAGGATGGTGGCGAAGAATTTACCGAGGTGGCGCCGTATGTCCTTGACCGCGAGGTCCATCGCCTAGTCCCGTCCGCGCCGTCTTCAGCTGGGTGCGGCAAGGCTGCGCACGCGGGTTCCCGGCTTCACGCCCTGCGGCGCCGCAACCACCGCGTCACCCGCCGCAATGCCCTTGCGGATGACAACGTTCGCCGCGTCCGCGGCACCGGTTTGGACGTCCTGGAACTGGGCGCGGCCGTCGCGCACCACGAGCACTCCCTGCTTGCCCTGGTATTGCAGGAGCGCCGCGACCGGCACCACGACCCCCTTTTCGTTGCCGGTGCTGATCGTGACTTCGGCCTCCTGGTCGATCGCGAAACGTTCGGGCGGGGCATCGAATGCGACGTCCACTTCCAACTCACGCGTGGCGGCATCCGCCTGCCAGGCAATGCGCGCGACCTTGCCCGGCAGCGTCTCGCCCGTGCGCAGGCGGATGCTCGCCGGCATGCCCACCCGCACGCGTGCGACCACCGACTCGTCCACCCGGGTCGCCACCCAGAGCGCAGCGGGGTCGACCATGCGGAAGATCGGGCTGCCCGGGGCCACCGTATTGCCGGTTTCGGCCAGTCGCTGAACGATGACGCCGTCCATCGGCGCGACGATCCGCGCGAAAGAGATCAACGTATCAGCGTAGCGTGCCTCCTGCACGAGCGTGCCACCCTCGGCCTCGCGCGCGGCGAGCGTTGCCCTCCCAAAGTCCAGTCCGGACTCGGCAGAGCGCAGCGCTGCTATCGAAGCATCGAAGGCAACTTGTGACACATAGCCTTTTCCGAACAAGTCCGCGTCGCGCCGGTATTTGCTGCGCGCGAGTTCCAGCTCCGCTTGCGCTTTGGCGAGGCTCGCCTGCGCCGCCTTTACGTTGCGAAGCTGGGTCTCCCGCTGCCCGGCCACCGATCCTCGTTTTGCGACCAGATCCCTGTCATCAAGCAGCGCGAGGACTTGGCCGCGCCTGACCGCGTCGCCCTGATCGGCCTGTAGCCTCGTAACGCTAGCCGTGACACGAGCGCTCAGTGTTACCGGGTAGCGCCCTTGGACGGTGCCGGGACCGGTGATACGCGCGGGCACCGCACTTTCGGCCGCGGCGACTGTTTCCAACGGGGTCGAGTACAGGAATGCACGGTATGCTGCGAAGGCCGCGGTGGCCAGCGCAGCAAGCGCAAATAGGGCGAGGCGAGCTTTCATGTGCGCATTATTGCAGCTTCCGCGTGGACGCAAGACAGCTTGGCGCACGCCAAGCAAAGAATGCCATGCGCGCAAGCCTGTGGCGGCTTCATTTGCAGTTGTTGTGCAACTTCCACTTCTCTTCGTGCCCCAGCGCCTTGGCAAACTCAGGCACCTTGCAGCGCTCTATCTCAACCGGATCCGAGGGGGCGGAGGGGGCGGCCGTGCTGGATTGCTGCGCTTGACGCGGGCTTTGTCGGCCGGTGCTGTAGACCCACTGGGCAATGCCGCCGACAGCGACAACGAACAGTGCGACGATGGCCACTTGAGTCCTGCTCATGCCGACGATCTTGGCATCTGGCACCTCGCATACGCCGCCGGGGCAAAGCTGGGCCGCTTCCTGGTTGAACATGTTGTAGATATTGCAGCCGATGCAGATACCGAACGCTGTCTCAAAAAACAACAACAGCAGGCAAGCGGCGCAGACGATCAGATTGATAGGGCCGACCACGTTGTTAAGCACCACGAGGTACAGCATGCTGAGCGCCAGTACAAAGCCGATCGCCCACGCAAAGCGCTTTTGCGGAGCGCCGGTCCATTCAGGCTGCTGCCGACGCACCAGCCACTGACCTACGATCAGGCTGGGGGCGAAGCGGGGATTGATAAAAATGCGAACGGTGAAATCGATCAGGAACGCGACGACGAACACCCGCGTGGGCTGAAAGTTGCCTGTCAGCCAAGCGTTCATGAAGGCAATGATGGCCAGAAAAAACAGAATGCCGGCACCGGCGCGGACCGCGCGTTCATTGAGCACCGCCACCGCGTACTCTTCTCTCCTCTCGCCAAATTCAAGTATCGCGCTCATCTCCCATTCTCCAAGTTTCGGATCGACGCAGTGGTTCGGAGGTCAGACCGACCCAACCTACCCAAAGTACCAGAAATTTCGCATCGCTTTGTGCCGTTTTGTAGCGAAACACGCCTTTGATACCGGGCGCTACAAATCGGCGTGGTCGATTTTTCCGCGCGCAGCGACGCGAACGACGCATTGACCTGCATTCAGTCAAACAGCCGCTGCCTGAACGACTGCGCCAGGGCGCGATCCTAAGTGGCTGGTTCTGGCCCAGGCCGTGTGGAAACGCAAAAAGACGCAAGCAGTGCGTCGTTAAGCGTCAGACAGGCTGGTGAGAAAGTTGGATAGGCAATATTGGCAGATAGAGTTCGAAACAGGCGCTATTTAAGCCCGGATTGCCTCCATCAGCTTCGTGAAATGCGCTGAACGCCTTTCAACAGCAGGCTTTGCGGTGTGTGTTTGCCATCCATTTCGTATTGGACGAGTGAGCGAAACGGTACCGCGCAAAATGGGTCAACCGCATTGCAGCGCCGGGAAGCGTCATTCCGAGTCCCCCTCCGTAGACATAATTCGCGAGGAATCTGCCGTTGCGTCAAACAAGCAGCAGATTCCTCGGTCCTCGGCCTCCGAATGGCAGCTAATTCTGGAATGGCCTCTTACTTCTGAGGCAAGGTCTTTTTCGGGTTCAGATTGATCAGGCGACCGCTCTCGGCGCCCGCTGCTTCGTCGATGACGGCGTTGATCAGCGCCGGTTTGCCCGCGGCGATCGCTGCGGTCAATGCTTTCGTCAGTTCCGCCGGCGTGGTGACGTGATAGCCGACGCCGCCGAAGGCTTCGATCATCTTGTCGTAGCGCGCGCCCTTGACGAAAGCCGAAACGGCGACATCGGACGCGAGCTTGGGGTTGAGGTTGGGGTCGCAGCCTTTGTAGATGCCGTTGTTGTTGAAAATGATGGTGGTGATCGGCAGTTGGTAGCGGCACACGGTCTCGAGTTCCATGCCGCTGAAACCGAACGCGCTGTCGCCTTCGATGGCGACCACGGGCAGGCCGCTCACGACCGCCGCGCCGATGGAATAGCCCATGCCGATGCCCATGATGCCCCAGGTGCCGGAGTCGAAACGCTTGCGCGGCTGGTACTGGTCGACGATGCTGCGGGTGAAATCGAGGGCGTTGGCGCCTTCGTTGACCAGGTTGATGTCCGGATGTGTCTTCAGCACGTCGCGGATCGCGCGCAGCGCGCTGTGGTAGTTCATCGGCGACGGATTCTTTTCCAGGGTCGCCGCCATCTTCGTCATGTTCTTCTCCCTGCGCTCGGCGATCGCGCCCGTCCACTCGGCGCTCGGCTTGGCAAAACCGGAGCCGATGCCCGAGAGCAGCGCCAACATGCAAGAGCCGATGTCGCCGATCACGGGCGCGGCGATCGCCACGTTGCTGTCGGCTTCGGTCGGCGAGATGTCGATCTGGATGAACTGCTTCGGTCCGCCCCAGGTCTTGCCCTTGCCATGCGAGAGCAGCCAGTTCAGGCGGGCACCGACGATCATCACGACGTCGGCCTCCGCCAGCACGAAGGAGCGGCAGGCCGAGGCCGATTGCGCGTGGGTGTCGGGCAGCAGGCCTTTGGCCATGGACATCGGCAGGTAAGGGATGCCGGTTTTTTCGACGAATGCACGAATATCCGCGTCGGCCTGGGCGTAGGCCGCGCCTTTCCCGAGCAGGATCAGCGGACGCTTGGCGCTCCTGAGCAGGTCGAGCGCGCGTTTGACCGCCTCTGGCGCCGGGATTTGACGCGGTACCGGGTCGACCACGCGTACCAGCGATTTCCTGCCGTGTTCCGCGGTTAGCGTCTGGCTGAGCAGCTTTGCCGGCAGGTCCAGATAGACGCCGCCGGGACGGCCGGATACCGCAGCGCGGATCGCGCGTGCAATGCCGATGCCGATATCTTCGGCTTTGTTGATGCGATAGGAAGCCTTGGCGAACGGCTTTGCGGCGTTGACCTGATCCATTTCTTCGTAATCGCCCTGCTGCAGGTCGACGATTTCACGCTCGCTCGAACCGCTGATCAAAATCATCGGGAAGCAGTTGGTCGTGGCGTTGGCCAGCGCCGTCAGTCCGTTCAAAAAACCTGGCGCCGATACGGTCAGGCAAATCCCCGGTTTCTGGGTCATGTAACCGGCGATTGCGGCTGCATTGCCGGCGTGTTGTTCATGCCGGAAACTGATGAAGCGCATGCCTTGGGCCTGGGCCAGACGCGCCAGGTCGGTGATGGGAATGCCGATCAGGCCGAAGATCGTATCGATGTCGTTGGCCTTCAGTGCATCGATGACAAGATGAAATCCGTCGGTCATTTCCGGGGCATCTGTTGCGCTCGTCGTAGTGGTTTGTTCCAATCCTGCGGACATGATTTCTCCTGTGTACTTGGTGATCAATGGTTTTCATCGGCGAAACGGTTGCTTTTCCGCTCTATCGAGCCGATCGCCGTGCGGCCGGTTGATTCAGTGGGGCATCGTAGCGAGCCGGGCCGGCATTCATCATTGACCATGGTCAATTTTCGCCGCTTCATGTTTGCCGCGCGAGGCCCCGAGCGGTGTATCCGGCCGGTCCAGACCGGCGGGCGGTCAGCGTGGCGTTGGCGCAGGCCCGGCGGCGAGCACGATGTTCCACAGGTCGCGCGTGGCCTCGATGTACGCCTTCAGCGGCCCCTGCTCGATGCGCGCGTACTGCGCGCCGTTCAGCCGTTCCGCGTGCTGCCGTTTGCGGTACTCGCGGTAGCCGTCGCGCACCGTCATCGCGGTTTGGAGCGGAATCAGGGCGAGCTCGCCCGCCATTTTGAGCAGGGCGATATTGCCCAGGTTGGCGGTCAACTGCGGGTAGCGGTGCGCATGCGCCAGCACCAGGTACTGCACGATGAACTCGATGTCTATCATGCCGCCGCGGTCGTGTTTGAGGTCGAACAAGTCGCTTTTGTTGGGGTGCGCGTCGAACATCTTCGCCCGCATGTCGACCACTTCCCGCCGCAGGGCCTCGGGGTCGCGCTCGCGGCGCAGGATGGCAATGCGCTCGGCCTCGAATGCGGCGCCCACTGCGGCGTCGCCGGCGCAGTAGCGCGCCCGCGTCAGCGCCTGGTGCTCCCACACCCAGGCGTCCGTTTCCTGATATTCGCGGAACGCCTCGACCGAACTCACCATGAGCCCGCCCGCGCCGTTGGGCCGCAGGCGCAGGTCGGTCTCGAACAGCACCCCCGAGGGGGTGGCGCTGGAGAGCCAACTGTTGATGCGCTGCGCCAGGCGCGAATACAGTGCGGACGCGCGCGCATCGTCGTCGTCGTACAGGAAGATGATGTCCAGGTCCGAGGCGTAGCCCAGTTCCTTGCCGCCGAGCTTGCCGTAGGCGACGATGGCGAAGCGCGGCGTCTCGCGATGGTGGTTGCGCAGTTGCGCCCAGCACGATTGCAGCGTGATCGCGAGCATCAGGTCGGCCAGGGCCGACAGGTGATCGGCCAGCACCTCGACTGTGAGCTGCCCGGCCAGGTCCTGCGCCAGCAGGCGGAACACCTGGGCGTGGTGCGCTTCGCGCAGCACATCCATCTGCCGTTCGGCGTCGCCCTCATGGCGCGCGAGCTGGGCGTGCAGGCCGGCGGCGAATTCCTTCCAGTCCGGCGGCGCATACAGGGTGCGCGCGTCCAGCAGTTCGTCGAGCAGCAGGGGATGGCGCGTGACATAGGCGGCCGCCCAGCCCGACGCGTCCAGCAGCTGCACCACCTTTTCCAGCGCCTGCGGATACTCGTACAGCAGCGCGAGATAGGAGCTGCGCCGGCTGATGGCCTCGAGCAGATCGAGCGTGCGCGCCAGCGCGGCTTCGGGCGCGCCGGCCTTGGCCGCAAGTTCGATCACGCGCGGCGCGAGGGCGTCATAGCGTTCGCGGCTCGCTTCGGGGAGCTGTAGATAGCGCGGCGATGCGCGCGCCGCCGTGAGGCGCTTCAGCGCGGCGCCGGTGTCGGTGTAACCCAGCGCGCAGAGCCGTTCATGCGCCGCTTCCTCGTCCAGCTGGCCGTCCCAAAGCGGTGCGCAGGCGTGCCCTTTCTGCTCCGGTCCGGCGAACACGCCGTCGAAATGGCGTGATACCCGCTCGCGCTGCGCGTCCAGACTGCGGGTGAATTCGGCGTAATCGCGAAAGCCCATGGCGGCGGCGACCAGGGCCTGGTCTTCGCGGCTCGCGGGCAGTTCGTGGGTCTGGGCATCGTCCAGATACTGCAGGCGATGCTCGACGCGGCGCAGGAAGTCATACGCGGCGCGCAGTTCGCCCACCGCCTGCGCCGAGAGCAGGTTCTTTGCCTGCAACAAGCCCAGCACCTCCAGCGTGGGGCGGGTCTGCAATTGCGCGTCGCGCCCGCCGCGGATCAGCTGGAACGCCTGGGCGATGAATTCGATCTCGCGTATGCCGCCCGGGCCGAGCTTCACATGCCCGGCGAGATCGCGCCGCGCAACTTCGGCGCGAATTTGCGTGTGCAGCGAGCGCATCGCGGCGAAGGCGCCGAAGTCGAGATACTTGCGGAACACGAATGGCCGCGCGACCGATCCCAGCGCCCGCGCCAGTTCGCCGCGGTCGACGGTGTCGCCGCTGGCAGGAACGCTGGCGTCGCCGCTGGTCGCCACGACGCGCGCCTTGATCCAGGCGTAGCGCTCCCATTCGCGTCCCTCGGCGATGAAATAGTTTTCCAGCGCATCGAGGCTGCAGGCGAGCGGTCCGGAGTCGCCGTTCGGGCGCAGGCGCATGTCGACGCGAAATACCTGGCCGTCTTCGGTGATGTCGGCGATCACGTTGATCAGCCTGCGGCCGAGGCGGGTGAAATATTCGTGGTTGGACAGCAGCCGCGGAGCCGGGCCGGTCCCCGCCCCGGCCGGGCCGCTCACGGTATCGCCTTCCTCCGGATAGATGAAGATCAGATCGATGTCCGAGGACACGTTGAGCTCGCGCCCGCCCAGCTTGCCCATGCCGACCACCATCAGTTCCTGCCGCCTGCCGTTCGCCATCGGCGTGCCGTGCTGCGCCTGCAGCCAGGGGCCGAGGTGGGCCAGCGCGTAGGCGAGGCTCAGTTCGGCCAGATCGCTCATGCTGCCCACCACCTCGGCCAGCGTTGCGCGTCCGGAGAGGTCGCGCAGCAGCACGCGCAGCATGACCTGCTGGCGCAGCCGCCGCAGCGTGCGCTTGAGCGCATCCTCGTCGCCGTCCGCCTGTTGCGCCAGGTAGGCGCGCATGTCGCCGGCATCGAACGGCCGCTCGATCGCGGCCAGCGCGGTCTGGAACAATTCGGGGCGCGCCTGCGCCAGGCGCTGCGCGTAGCGCGAATAGCCGATCGCGTCGAATGGAATACCCTGATGTGGAGGCATGGTCGGATGTTTTGCAGGTAAAATGGCGCGCTACAACGTCGCTTTTTTTCAATTCGCGCCTTCATTGTAGGGCTTTCGCCGAAACGCGCTCAACCAGCATGGGAAATCCGCCTCCGGATGGTGCAATCCGACCAATTCGAACATAGCGCGACGCCGTCGGAACCGGAGGATTTTTCGCCGCTGGCGGAGCTCGGCATCGCGCCGCCGCAGCGCAGTCTGGTGCGCCGGCTGCTGCGCGTCGCCGGTCTGGCGGCGCTGACCGCCTATTTCGGCTTTGCCGTGGTGGTGCTGGCGCTGCGCTTCTGGATCCTGCCGCAGATCGAGGAACATCCGGAGCTCGTCGCACAGGCGATTTCACGCAATATCGGCCAGCGCGTCAGCGTCGGCAGCGTCGATTCCGGCTGGCAGGGTCTGCGCCCCTATCTCGCTCTGACCGAGCTGCGGCTGTACGACAGCGGCGATCGCGTCGTCCTGTCCCTGCCCGCGGTGTCCTGCACCCTGTCGTGGGATTCGCTTGCGTTCGGCACCCTGCGATTCAATTCGCTTACTCTGGACAAGCCGCAGCTGAACATACGCCGGGACCAGGCCGGAGCGCTCTATGTCGCCGGTGTAAAGCTCAATACCGAGGACGCCGGCGCGGGTTTCTCCGACTGGCTGCTGGCGCAGCGCGAAGTCATCATTCGCGACGCCCAGGTGAGCTGGGACGATCAGTTGCGCGGCGCCCCCTTGCTGTCCCTGTCCGATTTGAACTTCGTCATGCGCAACCAGGGCCGCCATCATCGTTTCGCATTGCGCGCGCAGCCGGCACGCGAGCTCGCCGCCGCGCTCGACATCCGCGGCGACCTGGAGGGCGGCACGTTCACCCAACTGCAGGCCTGGAACGGCAAACTCTACGCCGAGCTCGCCCATATCGACCTCGCAGCCTGGCGCGCCTGGATCGACTATCCGCTGGATATCCAGCGCGGACAGGGCGGCTTGAGGCTGTGGCTGGGCTTTGCCGACAAACGCCTGGAGCAGGCCACCGCCGACGTCGCGCTGGGCGATATCAGCGCGCGTCTGGCGCCGGAGCTGCCGGTGCTGGAGATGCGCTCGCTGCAGGGGCGCCTGTCGGCGACGCGCGCGGCCGGCGGCTACGAATTCGGCGGCAAACAGGTGGCGCTGGAACTGCAGACCGGCATGATTCTGCCGCCGGCGCAGTTTGCCGTGCAGTGGCGCCCCGGCGAAGCCAGCCGCGCCGAGCAGGGGGAAGTGCGCATCGATGCGCTGCAGCTGCAGCCGCTGGCCCAGTTGGGCGAGTACCTGCCGCTGCCGCAGCCGTTGCGCAAGTTCCTGGCCGAGGCCGCGCCGCAGGGCGGCGTGTCCGACATGCATTTCGATTGGCAGGGTCCGCTGCCGAATCCCGCGCGCTACAGCGTGCGCGGACATTTCGACCGCCTGGGCCTGCGCGCCTACGGCCAGTTGCCCGGGTTCGCCGGAATCAGCGGCAACATCGACGGCAACGAGAAAGGCGGCAGCGTGCTGATCAATGCGAGCCGGGCCGAGGTGGAGCTGCCGCGCGTGTTTGTCGAGCCGAAGCGCGATTTAGATACGCTTACCGCGCAGCTGGGCTGGAGCCATCCGGGCGATCAACTGCAGCTCAAGCTATCGAATATCGCGTTTGCCAACGCAGACCTGGCCGGAACGGCATTCGGCAGCTATATCGCCGCGGCAGACGGGCCTGGGACCATCGATCTTACCGCGCGTCTGAATCGTGCCGATGCGCGCCGCGTGCCGAGCTACATTCCGTTCCTGAAGCACAAGGTGGTGCTCGATTGGCTGGACCGCGCGCTGATCGCCGGGCGCGGGCATGATGTCAGCCTGCGCCTGAAAGGCGATCTCAAGGATTTTCCGTTCCGTGGCAACAAAGGCGGCGTGTTCCAGATCGCCGCCAAAGTGAGCGACGGAAAGCTCGATTACGCCCCCGGCTGGCCGACGATAGACGGCATCGACGCGGAACTGCATTTCGACGGCAGCCGCATGGAGGTGATCAGCCGCAAGGCCAGCGTGCTCGGGGCGAAAGTCACCAGTGCACGCGTCGTTCTGCCCGACCTGTTCGAGCAGGACCGCGTGCTCGAGGTGAACGGCCAGGCCGAAGGGGCCAGCGCCGAGTTTCTGAAATTCGTCGCGCAGAGCCCGGTCAACAACCTGACCGGGGGAATCACCGCAAACATGGGGGCGACGGGCAACGGCAAGCTGCAGCTCAAGCTGGATCTGCCGCTCGCGCGCCTGACAGAAGTCAAAGTCGCCGGCAGCTATCAGCTGATCGGCAATCAGGTGAGCATAGAAGCGGACTGGCCGCCGGTGTCGCAGGTGAGCGGGCGCCTCGATTTCACCGAGAACGGCGTGAGCATGCGCGCGGTCAACGCGCAATTTCTGGGCGGGCCGGTCGCGCTCAGCATCGCCAGCCAGCGCGACGGCAGCATCGCCGTCAATGCTCGCGGGACGCTCAATGCGGCATCCCTGGAGTCGGCGCTGGAGCAACCGCTGCTGCGGCACCTGAGCGGCGCCACCGCCTGGAATTCGAGCATGACGTTTCGCCGCAACGGCGCCAGCATCCTGGTGGAGTCCGGGCTGCAGGGCATGGCTTCGACGCTGCCGGCGCCGCTGGGCAAAGCGGGCGCCGAGGTGCTGCCGCTGCGCTTCGAGCACACGGTCGCCACCGAGGAACACAGCGGCCGCTGGAGCGGTCCGCCGACGACGGACCGCAGCACCCTGGATCTGGGCAAGGTCGTGCGCATGGAAATTCAACGCCGCCGCGAGGGCGGGAAGATGGCGATCGAACGCGGCGCCATCGGCCTCAACGAGGCGCCCAGGCTGCCCGAGACGGGCATCGTCCTCAACGGCAACGCGTCCGAATTCGACCTGGACCAGTGGTTGCGCGTGCTCGCGGGTTCGGGCGGGACGCAGCTGCCCCTGACTTCGCTCAACCTCAAGATCGGCGCGCTGGACGTGTACGGCAAGCGCATCAACGATGTGGCCCTGCGCGCAGGATTCCACGGCAGCGACTGGCTCGCCAACCTCAATGCGCGCGAACTCGCCGGCGACGTGCGCTGGCGCTCGCAGGGCAAAGGCCGGATCAGCGCGCAGTTGTCGCATTTCACCTTTCCCGAGCCCACGCCGGGCAAGCTGGCGGACGAGGCGCCGCCGAAAGAGTTGCCCGGGCTCGATATCGTCGCGGACAACCTGGTCGTGCACGGCAAGAAACTCGGGCGGCTGGAGCTGACGGCGGCGAACGAGGGTCTGGACTGGCGCATAGAGAAACTCAACCTGGCGACCGCGGAAAGCCAGTTGAGCGCCGAGGGCATATGGCAGGGTGTCGCCGCGCAGCAACGCACCCGCCTCAACCTGAAGCTCGAGGTCAGCGATGTGGGCAAGTTCTTGGAACGCATCGGCTATCCGGGCAGCATGCAGCGCGGCAAGGCCAAACTGCTGGGCAGGCTCGCCTGGAACGGCAGCCCGCAGAACCTCGACTATCCGACCCTAGGCGGCGACCTGTCGCTGATCGCCGAGAAAGGCCAGTTCCTCAAGATCGAGCCGGGGATAGGCAAGCTGCTGGGGATCCTCAGCCTGCAGGCGCTGCCGCGCCGCATCACGCTCGACTTCCGCGACATTTTCAGCGAAGGCTTCGCCTTCGATACCATCACCAGCACCGCCTCGGTCGCGAACGGGGTGTTGCACACGAAGGACTTCATCATGCTGGGACCTTCGGCGCAGGTGGCAATGTCCGGCGATATCGATCTAGCCCGCGAAACGCAGGCGCTCAAGGTGCGCGTGGTGCCCAGCGTCGGCGACAGCCTGTCGGTCGCGGGGCTGATGCTGCTCGCCAATCCGATCACGGGGGTTGCGTCCTTCCTGGCGCAGCGCCTGCTCAAGGATCCGCTGGGCCAGGTCTTCGCCTTCGAGTATGCGGTGAGCGGCACCTGGGACGATCCCAAGGTGGAGAAGCTGGCGCGCGAAACCCCGGCCGGGAGCACGCACGCGCCGCCGGCCGACAGCGCGGGCGAAATCAAGTGAGCGCCGCGGCATCGGCGCGCATCAACCATTTACGGCGGGACGAAAGGATAGGCATCCATGGCTGAAGGCAAATTCAAGGTAGCGGCAGTGCAGATGGTCTCCGAGCCCGAGGTGCAGGCGAACCTCGCCGCCGCCGGTGAACTGATCGCGCGCGCAGCAGGCGAGGGCGCGCAACTGGTCGCGCTGCCGGAATATTTCTGCATCCTCGGCCTGCGCGACCGCGACAAGGTGACGGTGCGCGAAGCCGACGGGCACGGCCCGATACAGGACTTTCTCGCCGATGCCGCGGCAAGGAACAAGGTATGGCTGGTCGGCGGGTCGGCGCCGCTGGCGTGCGCCGACCCGGACAAAGTGCGTAACACCTGCCTGGTGTTCGACGACGCCGGCCGGCGCGTCGCGCGCTACGACAAGATCCACCTGTTCGGCTTCGATCTCGGGACCGAACGGTTTCAGGAGTCGCGCAGCATCGAGCCGGGCAACGAGGTGAAGACCCTGGAAACGCCTTTCGGCCGGCTCGGCCTGTCGATCTGTTACGACCTGCGCTTTCCCGAGATGTACCGCAAGATGGGAGCGGTGGACCTCATCCTCGTGCCCTCATCCTTTACCGCCACCACCGGCAAGGCGCACTGGGAGATGTTGCTGTGCGCGCGCGCAGTCGAGAACCAGGCCTATGTACTCGCGCCGGCGCAGGGCGGCCATCACAAGAACGGCCGCGATACCTGGGGCCACAGCATGATCGTCGATCCCTGGGGCAGGGTGCTCGCGGTTCTGGACAGCGGGCCGGGTGTGGTGACGGCCGAGATCGACCACGCCGAGATCGCGCGCGTGCGCCGGATGCTGCCGGCGCTGACTCACCGCGTCATGTAAGCGGTCGCCGCGAAGCGCTTGTTTCGTCCGCGTGCCGCGCCGGCGCGGCAAGGCTCAGCGGTAATCCTCGGCGCACTTGATGATCGCGCTGTTCGTGGCCAGGCCGAGGCAGGCTCTGGCGTCGGCGCCCGCCTTTGCGCCCGCGCCCCTTTGCGCCGCAGCGCCGGGTTTGAGTTCCAGCTTGCCTATGCTTTCCCCGGCCTCGAGCGAGGCGCGCTTGACCTGCTCCAGCAGCGACGTGTACACCAGGCCATAGAACCACTGGCTGTTGTCGCTCTCGCATAGCGCGGCATATTTCTCCAGGTCGGCATCGCTCGCATCGTTGAAGCTGAACGCGAGGTTGAGCCGGGTGGCATCGCGTATCTTGCGCGTCGTCGCGGCGCGCTGTTTCTCTATGGTCTTGTCGATCGCGGCGGACTTGCGCGCATCCGCGCCGACGATGCCCGAGGCGATTGCCTTCATGGAAACGAACGCGGTTTCGACCGCCAGATCGCTCGCCTTGGTGGCGGCGTCGATGCGCTTGATGAAATCCGCGCGGGGGGACGCCGGCTGTTTTGCGGCCGCGCTGCGCGCGAACTTGGCGAGTTCCTCCGCCGCAGGCGCAGCGCGCTCCCGTCCGATCATCGCCTTGGCCTCGGGGGACGACAAATCCTTGAGCAGCGCCTGCAGGCGTTTCTGGTCAAAGTTCTTCTTCAGGTCTGCGCTTAGCTGGTCTTGAAATCCCTCTGCGGCAAACGCTTTGGCCACCGCGTCTTCGATCGCCGCGACCATGGCGGGCGCGGCCTTCTTCCGGCCCGATACCCTGACGCCGGCCGCCAGGCGTTGCGGCAGCTGGCTCAACTGCTGTTTCAGTCCTGAAGCGACCAGCACTTCCTGTATCAGTTTGTCGTGCGCCTGGGCGATTTCTGCCGGGGTCGGGGCTTTGACGGCGGGTTTGGCCGGCGTGACCGCCTGCGGTTTGCTCGGCGGCGGCGGCGGTGCGGCTTCCTCGGTGAAGTATTGCCAACCGAACCAGCCGGCTGCGGCGATTACGACCACCCCGCCCACAATCGCCGGAAGCCGCTTCTTGTCCAGTGTCAGCGTGGGAACAGCAAGCTTAGGAAGATTGAGCGCCATATCGGACTCCTGGGTTATTGCCCGCTGACAACAGCAGTCGACGAGCCGCGGGCGGATTCTTTTCGCTATTGTAAGACAAATGAATACCGGGCAGAACTTCGCGGCACCCTGGCGTGCGCGGTCGATTTGCGCCAACGCATGGCGATGGCTGCGGTTGCTGCGGCCGGCAGCCCGGGCGCCTCATGCGCGGCGGCCGACTATTATCAGGTCGCGTTCGATGCCATCCAGGGAAGCGACACCGGGCAGCTCGCCCCATTTGCGAAAGCCGGATTTTTCAAACAAGCGCAGGCTCGGTTCGTTGTGGCCGAAGATGAAGCCGAGCAGGGTGTCCAGCTTGAGCGCGGGGGCGTGGCGTAGCGCCTGGGTCAGCAGATAGGAACCCAGTCCGCGCTGGCGAAAGTCTTCGTCGACGTAGACGCTGAGTTCGGCGGTCTTGTCGTAGGCGGGCCGGCCGTAGAAGGAGGAGTAGCTCAGCCAGGCGGCGATGCGTCCTTCGGCTTCGACTACCCACAGCGGACGAAGCGCCGGATCGTGCTCCTCGAACCATCGCACCCGGCTCTGCACCGATACCGGTTCGGTGTCGGCGGTCACGCGCCTGGACGCGATGGTGGCGTTGTAGATCGCCACGATCTGGGCGAGATCGCCGCGTGCGGCCAGGCGGTGGGTGCAGGGCATTATCGGCCTGGCCTATGCGCTGCGGGCGGACGCACCTCGCCCTGCGCGCTCACGAGAATTCATCGCCGAACAACAACGACCACGCGCTCCGGTAGGCCACCTGATGCTGCGTTTCGGCCGGCAGGCGCCGCAGGAAATTCCTGTGGTTTTGATCGTATTCGGCAATTCGCGAAAGACGGTCTCCCCCCAGATCCAGCGCCGACAGGAATCGCTGCGGGAAGGCGACAATGAGGTCGCGCCATTCAGCCTTGAGGCTGCCGTCGCCGGCCCAGACGCGCGCATGCCGCTGGTTGCTCAGCGGGTAAATCGAGTCGGCGCCGCCGAACGCCGTATCGAAATACAGATTCGGGAAGCGCTTGATCAGCGCGCCGACGTAGGTGGGCGTGTAGCGCGAGGCGCGCTCGATGTAGCGTATTTGTGCCAGGTGGCACCAGATCACCCTGGCTTTCGGATAGCGTTCGAGCATGTGTTCCAGCGGCGCGAGTAATTCGTCCTCGATTTCATAATGGATCTGAAATGGCGCGCCCGTCTTTTCGCTCATGCCGAATACGCGATGTCCGATCGGGCCGTCTATCGGCACGCTGGCATCGCGGTCCATGTCGCCGCGCTTCGCTTGTCTGGGCGAAGGATAGTGGCGGAATTCAAATTCGCCCAGGAGCATGATCTGCCTGGTTCCTGCGGCGGCTTCCTGGGCGTCGAGAAATGCGTCCGGATCGTCCGTCAGGGCCGGCGCCTGTCCGCCATTTCCCACCGGAATGAAACGGTCCGGATAACTGGCGAGCAGGCGTTCCGACAGCTTGTCGTAGCGCACGCCTTGCCTGAACTGGCCTTTGCCTATGTCTGCGGACAGCGCCATCAACCCGATGTTGAGGCGGTCCATGCTGCTCGCGATCGAAGCCAGGTCCAGCTTGGTCGAATTGCAGGAACTCTCGATATCGACATAGGGCAGCCCGCCCGCAGCAAGAATGGTTTTGAGCCGCTGCGCGTAGCCGCGCTTCAGTTTTGCAAAATCGATGCTCGCAGAATCGTTGCCCGCCTGCGCGCGCCCGAACCGCGGCAGGCAAGCGATCAAGGGAAGGGCGCAGCAGGACTTGATGAAGCGGCGGCGGGCGATCACCTTGCCTCCAGGCGCAGCAGGATGATCGAGATGTTGTCCCGCGCGCCGGCGGCCATGGCGCGCTCGAACAGGCGCGATACCGATGGGCCCAGGTCGTCGTCGATGGCCGATTCCATGGCGTCGAGGTCGAGGCCGTCATACAGCCCGTCGCTGCACAGCAGATAGGTCCCCGCGGCGAGCGACTGTTGGCAGACGTGCGGCGTGATGTCGCGAAACCGAAACAAGCCCCCGAGCGATTGCGTGACCACGCCGCTGCGGCCGGCCGCAGCGTGCGCCGGCGCGGGTACGTCGTCCACGCTCAGTTGCGACAAGCCCCCGTCCCGCAAGCGGTACACCCTGCAGTCGCCGACATTGCCTGCGATCACGCCGTCGGCTGCGATCCTGAGCCCGGCGAACGTCGCGCCCATGCCCAGGGTTCCGGCTTGCGCGCTCATGCTCTCGAACAGCAGCGCGTTGGCCGCGCGCACGCATGCGCCCAGCGCCTGCTCGCTCGCGCACGCGGGCAGATGGGCCGACAGATATTCGGCGCTAAGCTGTGCGGCGACTTCGCCTGCGGCAGCCCCGCCCATGCCGTCGACCACCATGCACACCAGCGGGCGGTCCAGCACCTGCCCGAGCAGAAGCGGCGTCTGCATCGGCCGCGCGCTCAGCCAGTTGCCGACCGCGATGCGGTCCTCGTTGTGGGGTCTGACCTTTCCCCTATGGCTCAGGGCCGCGACGGACACGAATTGCGGTCTAGGGGCGGTCATTGCGGATCGAAGCCAGCACGGTTGGATTTCACGCCGCCATGCTACACCCGGCCGGAAACGCTGGCAAAAACAAGAGGATAGTAGCGAACGGGCGGGAGGCGCCGGGGGCGGCTCGAGCCGGTTCGATGGCGCGTGCGCTGGGTAAGGGGAAACTCGGCGGGCCGCGGTCCTGTCTCAGCGTAGAATGCACGCTTTTCCCCGAGTGACGATGATCCCGATGCAACCTGTCAGCGACCCCTCCGCACAGTCCCGGCTTTTTGCGACGGCCGAATCCTGCCTGCTTGCGCCCTACGACCTGGCTACGGGCAAACTGGCGCAGGTGTTCGGCTCGATCATGGCGCACCGCATCGACTATGCCGATCTGTATTTCCAGTACGTGCGCTCCGAGGGCTGGAGTCTGGAGGAGGGCATAGTCAAATCCGGCAGCTTCAACATCGAGCAGGGCGTGGGCGTGCGTGCCGTCTGCGGCGAGAAGACCGCCTTCGCCTTCTCCGACGATATCAGCCTCGCGGCGCTCGAAGACGCGGCCAGAGCCACGCGCGCGATCGGCCAAAGCGGCCAGCAGGGCCGCGTGCGCGCGCGCGGCCGCGCCTCGGTTGCGCGGCGCGGGGCCGGGCGCGACCTGTATCGCCCGGCCGATCCGCTGACCTCGCTCGCGGACGAGGACAAGGTCGGGCTGCTCGAGCGCCTGGAGGGCCATGCGCGTGCGCTCGATCCGCGCGTGGTGCAGGTCATGGCCGGACTCGCGGGCGAATACGAGGTGGTGCTGGTGGCGCGCTCGGATGGCCTGATGGCGGCCGATGTGCGCCCGCTGGTGCGCTTGTCGCTCACCGTGATCGTGGAACAAGACGGCCGGCGCGAACAGGGCAGCGCCGGCGGCGGCGGGCGCTTCGACTACGCCTGGTTCGACGATGCGCGCCTCAAGCAGTATGCCGGGCTGGCAGTGGATCAGGCCCTGGTGAATCTCGGCGCGCGGCCGGCGCCGGCGGGCAGCATGACCGTGGTGCTGGGGCCGGGCTGGCCGGGAATATTGCTGCACGAGGCGATCGGCCACGGCCTGGAGGGCGATTTCAACCGCAAAGGCAGTTCGGCTTTCTCCGGCCGCGTCGGCGAGCGCGTTGCGGCCAAGGGCGTGACCGTGGTGGACGACGGCACCCTTCCCGACCGGCGCGGATCGCTCAACATCGACGACGAGGGCAACGCGAGCCAGCGCACGGTGCTGATCGAGGACGGCATGTTGTGCGGCTATATGCAGGACAGCCTGAACGCCCGTCTGATGGGCGCGCCGGTCACCGGTAACGCGCGGCGCGAGTCCTATGCCCACAGCACGCTGCCGCGCATGACCAACACCTACATGCTCAACGGCGGCAAGGATCCGCAGGAGATCATCGCATCGGTCAAGCGCGGGCTGTATGCAGTCAATTTCGGCGGCGGGCAGGTGGACATCACCAGCGGCAAGTTCGTGTTCTCCGCCTCCGAAGCCTACATGATCGAGAACGGCAAGGTCAGCTATCCGGTGAAGGGCGCCACGCTCATCGGCAACGGCCCGGATGCGTTGAAGCGCGTCAAGATGATAGGCAACGACATGCGGCTCGATCCGGGCGTCGGCACCTGCGGCAAGGACGGGCAGAGCGTGCCGGTCGGCGTGGGCCAACCCACGCTCAGGATCGACGGGCTCACCGTGGGCGGAACTGCCTAGAAAAAACCTGCGCCGCGCGCAGGCCTCGCGGATCAGGGCTGCGCGCCTTGTTTCGTGCCTTCCGGCTTGGGGCCGGTGCGAGACGAGTGTGTTACTATTTGCAGCTTGTTTCGATGACATCTTTTGTAGCCGCAATGCCGCTGTCCGCCGAACCCGTCCCCCGCATCCGCAAACACACTCGCAGCGTCCGCTTCGACGGTTTTGCGCGCGCCGACGGCCTGTGGGATATCGAAGCCCATCTCACCGATATCAAGCCCGACGACTATGCGCTCGCGCCCGGCGTGCGACCGGCCGGAAGTCCGGTGCACGACATGTGGATACGGCTCACCATAGACCGCAAGATGAACGTGGTCAGTGCCGAGGCCCGCACCGACGCCATGCCCTATCCGCCTTATTGCGCCGCAGTTGCGCCGGATTACGCGGCGCTCACCGGGCTGAACCTGATGCGCGGTTTCCGCAAGGCGTTGTACGAGCTTTTTGCCAATGTGAGCGGCTGCACCCACCTGACCGAGCTGCTCGCCCAGTTTCCGTCCGCGGCGATCCAGGTGCTGGCGGGCGAGCAACGCGACAACCACGACGACGGCAGAAAGCCGTTTCAGCTCGATCGCTGCCATGCGCTCGATACCGGCGGCGAGGCGGTGCGCCTGTACTATCCGCGCTGGCGACGCGTAGCCAAGACCGGCACCGATTGACCTGGGTCAATGCGCTTGCCCGGCCGTCTGCCTGATCATCCCCTTGCGATTCAACCAGGAACCGAGAAATGAAAATCCACGAATACCAAGCCAAGGAAGTGCTGCGCAAGTACGGTGTGCCTACACCGCGGGGCGTGCCCTGTTTTTCCGTCGATGAAGCAATCAAGGCGGCGCAGGCCATACCGGGCAAGGTGTGGGTGGTCAAGGCGCAGATCCATGCCGGCGGCCGCGGCAAGGGCGGCGGCGTGAAGCTCGCCAAATCTCTGGACGAGGTGAAAACCTACGCCAGCCAGATCCTCGGCATGCAGCTGAAAACGCACCAGACCGGACCTGACGGACAGAAAGTGCGGCGCCTGCTGATCGAAGAGGGCGCCGACATCAAGAAGGAACTCTACGTCGGCATGGTGGTGGACCGGGTCACGCAGAAGGTGTGCCTGATGGCCTCGAGCGAAGGCGGCATGGACATCGAGCATGTTGCCGCGAACACGCCGGAAAAAATCCACAAAGTGTTTGTCGATCCCGAAACCGGGCTGAAGGATGCCGAAGCCGACGCGGTCGCGGCGCAAATCGGCATTCCCCCGGCGTCGGTGCCGCAGGCACGCGCGGTGCTGCAGGCGCTGTATAAAGCGTTCTGGGACACCGATGCGAGCCTGGCCGAGATCAACCCGCTGGTCCTCACCGGCGACGGCCGCGTGGTGGCGCTCGACGCGAAGATCAATTTTGACGATAACGCCTTGTTCCGCCATCCGGACCTGGTTGCGCTGCGCGACCTCGACGAGGAAGACGCGGCCGAGATCGAGGCGTCGAAATTCGATCTGTCGTACATCTCGCTCGATGGCAACATCGGCTGCCTGGTGAACGGCGCCGGCCTCGCGATGGCGACCATGGACACGATCAAGCTGTACGGCGCGGAGCCGGCCAATTTTCTCGACGTCGGCGGCGGCGCCACCGCGGAAAAAGTGACCGAAGCGTTCAAAATCATGCTGAAGAACCCCAAGGTTAAGGGGATACTGGTCAACATCTTCGGCGGCATTATGCAGTGCGACACCATCGCCAATGGTGTGGTGGCAGCGGCGCGCGAGGTGAACCTGTCGGTGCCGCTGGTGGTGCGCATGAAGGGCACCAACGACGAGATGGGCCGGCAGATCCTGAAGGATTCCGGCCTGCCTATCATTTCAGCCGACAACATGGCCGACGCGGCGCAGAAGATCGTCGCCGCGGTCGCGGGCAAGTAAAGGAACAACACAATGTCCATCCTGATCAACAAGAACACCCGCGTCGTCACCCAGGGCATCACCGGCAAGACCGGCCAATTCCACACGCGCATGTCGCGCGATTACGCCAACGGCAAGAACTGTTTTGTCGCCGGCGTGAACCCGAAAAAAGCGGGCGAGGATTTCGAAGGCATTCCGATCTACGCCAGCGTCAAGGAAGCGAAACAGAAGGCGGGCGTCAATACCTCGGTGATCTACGTGCCGCCGCCTTTTGCGGCCGCTGCGATCTGGGAGGCGGTCGATGCCGACCTCGATCTGGTGATCTGCATCACTGAAGGCATACCGGTGCGCGACATGATCGAAGTCAAGGACCGCATGCGCAAACACAACAAGAAAGCCATTCTGGTCGGTCCGAACTGCCCCGGCGTGATTACGCCGGACGAGATCAAGATCGGCATCATGCCGGGCCATATCCACAAGAAAGGCCGCATCGGCGTGGTGTCGCGTTCGGGCACGCTGACCTACGAGGCGGTGGGTCAGTTGATGGAACTCGGCATCGGCCAGTCCACCTGCGTCGGCACCGGTGGCGATCCGGTGAACGGCGTGAAGCACATCGACGTGCTGCGCATGTTCAACGACGACCCTGAAACCGACGCCGTGATCATGGTCGGCGAAATCGGCGGCTCGGACGAAGAGACCGCCGCGCTGTGGGTAAAGGACAACATGAAGAAACCGGTGGTCGGCTTCATCGCCGGCGTCACCGCGCCCGCGGGCAAGCGCATGGGCCATGCCGGGGCGATCATCTCCGGCGGCAAAGGCACGGCGCAGGAGAAACTGGCCGTGATGGAGGCCTGCGGCATCAAGGTGACGCGCAATCCGGCCGAGATGGGCAAGACGCTCAAGGCGATTCTGAAGTAGGTGAGCATCAGAATCTGACTAGTCGCAAGAACGGGGGCGGGAGGGCCTGTGTCATCCAGGAGCCCGCGCCCGATGTGATTTGCAGCCAGGCAGATCGCAAGTGTCTTGAACGCAAGATATCGATTTGCATAGAGGACATTTGTGAGCCCTGTCATCATTCCGATCAAGCTTGAGCGCAAGCTGCGCTCCACCGTCAAGGGCCGCACGCCCGAGCCGAAAGCGCTGGCAGACGTGCAGGCGCTGCTCGGCGCCGCGCCGCGCCGGCGCGACCTCTTAATCGAGCACCTGCACAAGATCCAGGACCGCTACGCCCAGTTGTCGGCGGCGCATCTGGTGGCGCTGGCCGCGGAAATGAAAATGTCCCTGGCCGAGGTGTACGAGGTCGCGACCTTTTATCACCATTTCGATGTGGTCAAGGAAGGCGAGACGGCGCCGGCAAAGATTACCGTGCGCGTATGCGAGTCGCTCGCCTGCGAGATGGCCGGTTCGAAGCAATTGCTGGACAAACTTCCCCGCATCCTCGGCCGCGAGGTGCGCGTGATTGCCGCGCCTTGTGTCGGCCGCTGCGAGGCCGCGCCGGTGGCCGTGATCGGGCAGAATCCGCTGCCACATGCGACGGTCGAGGGCGTGAAAAAGCTGGTCGCGGCCAAGGCGGTCAAGCACCGTCCCGGCAAATACCTCGATTACCGCGCGTACCGGAAACAGGGCGGCTACGCCATGCTGCAGCAATGCCTCGCGGGCAAGCGCGACTATCAGCAGCTCACCAAGGTGATGGAAGATTCCGGGCTGCGCGGCCTGGGCGGCGCCGGATTTCCTGCCGGGCGCAAATGGAGAATCGTGCGCGCCGAGCCCGCGCCGCGCCTGATGGCGGTGAATATCGACGAGGGCGAGCCCGGCACGTTCAAGGACCGCTACTATCTCGAGCGCGATCCGCACCGTTTTCTCGAAGGCATGCTGATCGCCGCCTGGACCGCTGGCATCGCCGAGGTCTATGTGTATTTGCGCGACGAATACGCCGGCTGCCGCGCGATCCTCGAAAAGGAAATTGCCGCGCTCCAGGCCGATCCGCCTTGCGCGCTGCCGCCGATACACCTGCGGCGCGGCGCCGGCGCCTATATCTGCGGCGAGGAATCGGCGATGATCGAATCGATCGAAGGCAAGCGCGGCATGCCGCGCCTGCGCCCGCCTTACGTGGCCCAGGTCGGCCTGTTCGGCCGGCCGACGCTGGAGCACAACATGGAGACGCTGTACTGGGTGCGCGACATCCTGGAGAAGGGCGCCGCCTGGTTTGCCGGCCACGGCCGCCACGACAGGAAAGGGCTGCGCTCGTTTTCCGTCTCCGGGCGCGTGAACAAGCCCGGCGTGCACCTCGCGCCGGCGGGCATCACGGTGAAGGAATTGATCGCGGAGTACTGCGGCGGCATGCTCGCCGGGCATGCCTTCTATGGCTATCTGCCCGGCGGCGCCTCGGGCGGCATCCTGCCCGCGTCCATGGGCGACATCCCGCTCGACTTCGACACCCTGCAGCCCTACGGCTGTTTCATCGGCTCGGCCGCGGTGGTGATCCTGTCGGACCGCGACCGTGCCACCGACGCGGCGCGCAACCTGATGCACTTTTTCGCGGAGGAATCCTGCGGCCAATGCACGCCCTGCCGCGTGGGCACGGCCAAGGCGCTGAAGCTGCTCGATGCGCCGAAATGGAACCAGGCGCTGCTGGCCGAGCTGTCGCAGGTGATGATCGATGCCTCGATCTGCGGCCTGGGCCAGGCTGCGCCCAATCCGGTGCTCAGCGTGATGAAGTATTTTCCGCACGAGCTCGCGTGAACGACGGGCGGGGGACAAGACCATGACTGCAATTCCCAAACACGAAATCGCCGCGCTGCCGGTGGAATTCAAACTGAACGGCAAGGCCGTGGTCGGCCGCGCCGACCAGACCATCATCGAAACGGCGAAGCACTACGGGATCGATATTCCGCACCTGTGCTACAAGGAAGGCTTGCGCCCCGACGGCAACTGCCGCGCCTGCGTGGTCGAGATCAAGGGCGAGCGCGCGCTCGCGCCCTCCTGCTGCCGCACGCCCAGGAGCGGCATGGAGGTGGTCACCGACAGCACCCGCGCCCGCGCCAGCCAGAAGATGGTGCTGGAGCTGTTGCTGTCGGACGTGTCGGAGCAATCCTATACGCCCGCTTCCGAACTCGACCAGTGGGCGCAGAAGCTGAACGTGGGCAAGCCGCGTTTCGAGCGGCGGGTGCAACCCAAGGCCGATATTTCGCATCCGGCAATAGCAGTAAATTTGGATGCGTGCATCCAGTGCACGCGCTGCCTCAGGGCCTGCCGCGAGGAGCAGGTGAACGACGTGATCGGCTACGCCTTCCGCGGCGAGCACGCCAAGATCGTGTTCGATTTCGACGACGCCATGGCGGCGAGCACCTGCGTCGCCTGCGGCGAATGCGTGCAGGCATGCCCGACCGGCGCGTTGATGCCGGCGCGCAATGCGGCCTTGGCGGTGGCGGACAAGACGGTGGACTCGGTCTGTCCTTATTGCGGCGTCGGCTGTCAGCTCACCTACCATGTCACGGACAACAAGATCGTCCACGTCGAGGGCCGCGACGGCCCGGCCAATCACGGCCGGCTGTGCGTGAAAGGGCGCTACGGCTTCGACTACGCGCATCACCGCCAGCGCCTGACCGTGCCGCTGATGCGCAAGCCCGGCGTACCCAAGAGCGGCGACTTCAGCGTCGATCCGGACCACTGGCGCGAGGCGTTCCGCGAGGCGAGCTGGGACGAGGCGCTGGCGTTCGCCGCCGGCGGGCTCGCGCAGATTCGCGATCAGTACGGGAAGCGCGCGCTCGCGGGCTTCGGTTCGGCCAAAGGCTCGAACGAGGAGGCCTACCTGTTCCAGAAGCTCGTGCGCACGGGTTTCGGCTCCAACAACGTCGACCACTGCACGCGCTTGTGCCACGCGTCCTCGGTGGCTGCGTTGCTCGAGGGCGTGGGCTCGGGGGCCGTGTCCAACCAGGTGAGCGACGTGCAATTCGCCGAAGTGGTGCTGGTGATCGGCTCCAATCCGACGGTGAATCACCCGGTCGCCGCGACCTGGATCAAGAACGCGGTCAAGAACGGCACCAAGCTCATCATTGCCGATCCGCGCCGCACCGAGCTTGCGCGCCACGCCACGCATGTGCTGCAGTTCAAGCCCGATACCGACGTGGCCATGTTGAATGCCCTCATGCACGTCATCGTCGCCGAGGGACTGGTGGATGAGGCTTTCATCCGCGACCGCACGTCGGGTTACGCGGCGCTGGCCGAGAACGTGAAGAAGTACAGCCCGGAGGCGATGGCGCCGATCTGCGGCATCCCGGCCCAGACCCTGCGCGAGGTCGCGAGGCTGTATGCCGGGTCGAAAGGCTCGATGATCCTGTGGGGCATGGGCATATCGCAGCACGTGCACGGCACCGACAATGCGCGCTGCCTGATCGCGCTCGCCCTCATGACCGGCCAGATCGGCCGGCCGGGCACCGGGCTGCATCCCCTGCGCGGGCAGAACAACGTGCAGGGCGCCTCGGACTCGGGACTGATTCCGATGATGTATCCGAATTACCAGCGGGTGGACGCTCCCGAAGCGAAAGCGCGTTTCGCCAAGCTGTGGGGCGCGCCCGACCTCGATCCCGAGCCGGGCCTTACCGTGGTCGAGATCATGCACGCGGCGAAGAACAAGCAAATCCGCGGCATGTTCGTGATGGGCGAGAATCCCGCCATGTCGGATCCTGACGTTGACCATGCGCGCGAAGCGCTTGCCGCGCTCGATCACCTGGTGGTGCAGGACATTTTCCTCACCGAGACCGCCTATCTTGCCGATGTCGTGCTGCCGGCGACGGCGTGGCCGGAGAAGGACGGCACGGTGACCAATACCGACCGCATCGTGCAGCTCGGCAGAAAGGCGCTCGAGCCGCCGGGCGAGGCGAAGCAAGATCTGTGGATCATCCAGGAAATCGCCAAGCGCATGGGCCTCGCCTGGAACTACGGCCACGTTTCGGAGGTGTTCGCCGAAATGCGCGCCGGCATGGACACCATCACCGGGATCACCTGGGAGCGGCTGGAGCGCGACTCCGCAGTGACCTACCCTTGTGTCGAGGAGGGCGACCCGGGCCAGGCTGTGGTATTCACCGAACATTTTCCCACGGCCACCGGCCGCGCCAGATTCGTTCCGGCGGACCTGATTTCGGCCGACGAGCAGCCGGATGCGAGCTATCCGATGGTGCTGATCACCGGACGCCAGTTGGAGCACTGGCATACCGGGTCGATGACGCGCCGCGCCGGCGTGCTCGATGCGATCGAACCCGAACCCACGGCCTCGTTCCATCCGCTCGACCTCGACGGTTTCGGCGTGCGCTCTGGCGAAGTGGTGACGGTGGCCTCGCGCCGCGGCAGCATATCCCTTTACGCGCGCGCCGACGCGGGCACCCCCAGGGGCGCGGTGTTCATCCCCTTCTGCTATTACGAAGCGGCGGCGAACAAGCTCACCAACCCGGTGCTCGATCCCTTCGGCAAGATCCCCGAGTTCAAGTATTGCGCGGTGAAGGTGACACAAGGCGGCCCGGTGCCGGTGCATTCCAGTTTCGGCGGCGGCCAGGCACTGGCCGCATCCGCAAACTGACGCGCGGCGAGCCGTCGCTCGCCGCGTAAACGGTGCCTATCGAAGGGCGGAAGAATCCGCCGCTTCGGCAATTCTTGATCGGCATCAAGGCCGCACCCTGTGTGTGTGCCTATATTGCGGCCCATAAGGAATGCTCTGAACCAAGGGGCTCCCTTGCAAGTCACTCAAGTCAGGGAATTCGCTGATTGCGTCGCGGACTTGATCAGAGCTTCCATATTACGAACACCATAACGGAGACCACCATGCCATCGGACATCGACATCGCCCAGAAAGCGAAAATGCAGCGCATTCCCAAGCTGGCTGCGGAAAAGCTCGGCATCGCCGAAGATCACCTCGAGCCCTACGGCCACTACAAGGCCAAGGTGTCGCTGGCTTATGTCGACAGCCTGAAGAACAAGCCCGACGGCAAGCTGATCCTGGTGACCGCGATCAGCCCGACGCCCGCGGGCGAGGGCAAGACCACCACCACCGTGGGCCTGGGCGATGCGCTCAACCACATCGGCAAGAAGGCGATGATCTGCCTGCGCGAGCCTTCGCTCGGGCCGGTGTTCGGCATGAAGGGCGGCGCCGCCGGCGGCGGCTACGCCCAGGTGGTGCCGATGGAAGACATCAACCTGCATTTCACCGGCGACTTCAACGCTATCGCGCTCGCCAACAACCTGCTCGCGGCGCTGCTCGACAACCACATCCATCACGGCAACGAGCTCGGCATCGACGTGCGACGGATCGCCTGGAAGCGCGTGGTCGACATGAACGACCGGGCGTTGCGCGACATCGTGGTCTCGCTCGGGGGGCCGGGCAACGGCTATCCGCGCCAGGACGGTTTCGACATCGTCGTCGCCTCGGAAGTCATGGCGATATTCTGCCTGTCGAATTCGCTCGAGGATTTGAAGAACCGCCTGGGCAATATCGTCGTGGCGTACACCCGCGACCAGAAGCCGGTCTACGCGCGCGATCTGAACGCGCATGGCGCGATGACCGTGCTGCTGCGCGATGCGCTGGCGCCCAACCTGGTGCAGACGCTGGAGAACAGCCCGGCGTTCATCCACGGCGGGCCGTTCGCGAATATCGCCCACGGCTGCAATTCGGTGATCTCGACCAAGGCCGCGCTGAAGCTCGCCGACTACGTCGTCACCGAGGCCGGCTTCGGCGCCGATCTGGGCGCGGAAAAGTTCATCGACATCAAATGCCGCAAGAGCGGCTTGCGGCCATCTGCCGCGGTGATCGTCGCGACGGTGCGTGCGGTGAAGTACCACGGCGGTGCGGACCTGAAGACGATCACGCAGGAGAATCTTGCCGCGCTCGACAAGGGTTTGGTCAATTTGGAGCGCCATGTGGACAACGTGCAGCGGGTGTACGGCATCCCCTGCGTGGTGTCGATCAATCACTTCACCAGCGATACCGCGGCCGAAGTGGACATGCTCAAGGCGCGCATGGCCAAGCTTGGCGTCAAAGTGGTGCTGGCGACGCACTGGGCCGACGGCGGCAAGGGCGCCACCGAGTTGGCGAACATGGTGGTCGAGATGTGCGAGAAGAAATCCACCCTCACCTTTGTGTACGACGAGCAGGACACCCTGTGGGACAAGGTCAACAAGATCGCGAAGAAGGTCTACCGCGCGAGCGAGGTCACGGCCGACGCCAAGGTGCGCAACCAGATCAAGAAGCTGCAGGACGACGGCTACGGCCATTACCCGGTGTGCGTGGCGAAGACGCAGTATTCGTTTTCCACCGACGCGCAGCTGCGCGGCGCGCCTGAGAATCACGTGATCAACGTGCGCGAAGTGCGCCTTGCGGCCGGCGCGGAATTCGTGGTCATGGTCTGCGGCGACATCATGACCATGCCGGGCCTGCCCAAAGTGCCTTCGGCCAACAAGATCGACCTGGTCGACGGCAAGGTCGTGGGGTTGTTCTAGAGAACGGAAAAGTGGAAAGCGGGGAGCCGCAGTCCGGTCTCCCTTTTTTTTGTCTCGGTGCGTTAGAATCGAGGCCCGTTTGATACGCATAGGCTCAGCGTCATGGATTTCTCGCTTCAGGCATTCTGGATTCCGCTGCTCAAGATCATCTGGATCAACATCGTGCTGTCCGGAGACAACGCGGTGGTGATCGCGCTGGCGGCGCGCTCGTTGCCGCCGCGGCAACAGACCCTCGCCGTGGCCTGGGGCAGCGGTGCCGCAGTGGCGATGCGTATCGTGCTTACCCTGTTCGCGGTGGCGCTGTTGCAGTTGCCCTACCTGAAGCTGATCGGCGCTGCGCTGCTGCTGTGGATCGGCGTGCAACTGCTGCTGCCCGAGGAAGGCGAAGCGAACATCGACGGCCACGAGAACATGCTCGCCGCGATAAAAACCATTCTCATCGCCGACCTGGTGATGAGCCTGGACAACGTGATTGCGGTGGCTGCCGCCGCCGGCGACAGCGTCACGTTGCTGGTTCTGGGCTTGGGTATCAGCATACCGCTGGTAATATTCGGCAGCACGCTGCTGATGAAAGTGATGGAGCGCTTCCCGATCATCATCGCCGCGGGTGGCGCGCTGCTCGGGTTTGTCGCTGGAGAAATGGCGGTCAGCGATCCGGCGCTGCACGACTGGATGAGCGCCAATTTCCAGATGCTGGACAACAAGCCGGTGCTTGCCGGCGTCGGTCTGGAAGTGATCGTCGGGCTGGTCGGCGCGGCGCTGGTGGTCGCAATCGGCAAGGCGCTGGCGCGCAAGCAGACCGCTGCCGCTGGCGAGTCGCAGGAAATAGGGGGGTAACTATTTTCTGACCCGGCTTTGATTTATTGACTCAGATCAATGCGGCTATCCGCCACTCGGGCGGAAGCTGTCGCAGCTTACAAAAAGAGATACCGAATCCGTAATGGACGCGCGCGATTGGTCGTCTGGCGGATAACGGCTGGAAGCAATAGACTGGCGTAACAAGGCCGGCACAAATAATTTGTTCTGTCGCGGGAGAACATCGCGATGGAACCAGTTAGGGATGTTTTCTAAAATAGGAGGAGTCAATATGTCAAACGAGCGCAGTGCTCAGACAGATCTCGCAGAGCAGAAGCTGGGACCGATAGCGGGCAACCGCTGGATTCAATTGGCGGCCGGCGTCATCGCGATGGTCGTCATATCAAACTTTCAGTATGCTTTTACGCTGTTCACCCCCGGGCTGAAGGCGCAGTTTGCGAATGAGCCTTATGCCAAGATTGCGCTCATCTATACCCTGTTTATTCTGTTTGAAACCTGGCCGGTGCCCGTTTCCGGGTACTTCATCGACAAATTCGGCATCCGCAAGCTGATGATTATCGGTTCCGTGCTCATCTTTCTGGGATGGGTGCTGGGCGGGACGGTGGCGACATCGGTTTTCCACCTGTACATTTTCTACGGCGCGATGGCGGGCACTGGCGCCGGCATCATTTACATCGCGACAGTGGCCAATGCGGTCAAATGGTTTCCGGATAAACGGGGCTTGGCGGCGGGGTTGACTGCCGCAGGCTTCGGCGGCGGGTCGGCGCTAACGCTCATCCCCATCAGCGGATCGATTGCGTCCATGGGATGGGCCGGTGCGATGACCGCCTGGGGCGTAGGGCAAGGCGTGGTGGCCATCGCGATGGCGCTGATTCTGCACCATCCCCCGGAAGGCTGGCTGCCCAAAGACTGGGTGCAGCCCAAGGCGGTCGCGCAGACACGGAAAAACTTTAGCTCGATGCAGATGCTGTCGCAGAAAGAGTTTTACATCATGTATTTCATGTTCCTCATGGTCTGCACCGGCGGGCTGATGACGACCGGCAACATGTCCCAGATCGCGAAGTCGCTCAACGTGTTCGACGCAAAAGTCATGGGTATCGCCATCGTTCCGTTCGTTGCGACCGTAGCGGGAGTGACCAATGCGTTCGCGAGAATCATGTGGGGCTCGGTTTCGGACAGGTTCGGCCGCGAGTACACGATGGCTTTTGCCTTTGCGCTTGAAGGCGTGCTGATCTTCCTGATGACGCAGATTTCGGGAAGCCCGATTGCGTTCATGATCCTGATGCCCTTTGTGTTCCTTGCCTGGGGCGAAATCTATGCCCTGTTCTCGGCGATCACCGGAGACGTCTTCGGTCCGAAGAACGCTTCGGGCAACTACGGCATCCTGTACACGGCCAAAGGCTTGGCTTCGATCATGGCCGGGTGGGGCGCAGCTGCGGTGGCGGCGCATTTTGCCGGGTCGTTCTCGGTGCCCTACTACATCTCCAGCGTATTCGACATTATCGCGGCAATCCTAGCGCTGTTCGTTCTTCGGCCCATCATCAGGAAGCGAATCGCCGGGGAGACGGCCGCGGAAGCGAAGGGAATGGCCATCCCGGCTGCTGCGGGGGCCGGTCGGTGACGCTGGCTTAGCTTGCGACAAATCGGGGCAGCCGCTCGGCGGCTGCCCCGATCGGATGGCGTGGCGCCGGCGGGCTTGATTGCCGACTTAAAGGTGCGAGATCGCGGTCGGTTTTGCGGTGTGCTGCGCGGCGCGCAATAGATAGGCTGCCGGTTCCGGCAGCCGCTGTTTTGCCCCGAAACGCCGGCTTGGCTATTCCGAGCTGGCGTTTTTTGCTTTCTGCCTGATGCGCGGCTCGCGCTTTCAATGCGCGTCCTGCTGTCTGCGTTTTTTCAGCCGGGACAGGGTCTCCGGGGTCAGGTTCAGATAGGAGGCCAGCTCCTTTTTCGGGATGCGATCCAGCAGTTCCGGGTGCTTGCGCTTGAACCGCGACAGCCGTCCAGGCGCATCGAGCAGATGCAGCGTGATGGTGTGCGCCATCACTTCCGACATCAGGCTCATGACCTCGTACTCGAAGCGCGCTTTGAGCTCGGTGTGAGATTCGAGGAATTCGACCCAGTGCTGCATCGAGAGCTTGGCTACACGCACTTTGGTCACGGCGACGATGCTGTAGGGCATCGGCGTTCCCAGGCGCCAGGCGGCGTAGGACGTGTCCATATCGGACTCCGCGGCGAAGCGAAGAATCATCTCCTTGCCCTTCGGATCACTGACCACGCGCTTGAGTATGCCGTCGAGGATGAAAAACTGCTCCATCGCACTGTGGCCCTGGTTCACCAGCAGGTCGGCTTTGGCGAAGTCGGCAATTTCAAGCTGGGGCTCCAGTTCGGACCACGCCTCGGGCGACATGTCCTTGAGAACCAGGCTTTGCCGCAACTGCAGTCGGATGGTGTTGTGCTGGGGATGTGATTGAATGGACGACATAGCCTGATCGGATTGAATTCGAGCGCAAATTAAAAGCCAAATCATTGACCTCAGTCAAGGTGCGCAAGCGGTCGAGTTTCTTAGTATAGCCGCTCCAATGAACCGTCGTGCGGGCGATCCCGCGCAAACGGAAATGAACACAGGAGGGGTACCAGCATGGAAGCACTCAAGGGCGTTCGCATTCTCGACATGACTCACGTACAGGCAGGGCCGACCTGCTCGCAGCTGCTCGCCTGGATGGGCGCGGACGTGATCAAGTTCGAAAATCCGCAGGGCGATGCGACGCGCGGCCAGTTGCGCGACGTGCCGAATGCAGACAGCCTGTATTTCACCATGCTCAACTGCAACAAGCGCTCGATCACGGTGAACATGAAATCGGCCGAAGGCAAGGCGGTGTTCGTCGACCTGCTGAAGAAATGCGACATCATCATGGAGAACTTCGGGCCGGGCGTGCTCGACCGCTTCGGGTTCAGCTGGGAGAAGATCCACGAACTCAATCCGCGGATCGTCATGGGCTCGATCAAGGGTTTTGGCTCGTCAGGACCCTACGCCGAATTCAAGGCCTATGAGAACGTCGCTCAGGCGATGGGCGGTTCGATGAGCACCACCGGGGTCCCCGAGGGCCCGCCGTTCGTTACCGGCGCACAAATAGGCGACTCGGGAACGGGGCTGCACCTTGCGATCGGCCTGCTGGCGGCTTTGCGCCATGCCGAGAAGACGGGCCAGGGGCAGTATGTCGAGGTCGCGATGATGGACGCGGTCATGAACCTGTGCCGCGTCAAGTGGCGCGATCATCAGCGCCTCACGCGCGGGTCGCTGCCGGAATATTCGGTGGCTACGCACCAGGGCATGGGCGGGGTGCCGCGCGCGGGCAACGATTCGGGCGGCGGCCAGCTCGGGAATGCCATCCGCTGCAAGCCGGGTGGCACCAACGACTTTATCTACATTGTCGTCCAGGAAGCGGTGTGGAAGGCGCTGGGCACGCGCATCGGACCGGAACTCGGCATGGCCGACCTCGTGAACGATCCAAAGTTCGCCACCATCGGCGAGCGCCGCAGGTATCAGAACGACATGTGGGAAATCATCGGCGAATTCGCCCTCAGGCACACCAAGCGCGAGATGATGGCGATCTTGAACGAACTCGACGTGCCCTGCGGGCCGATCATGAGCACCGAGGATCTCGCCACGGACGAGCACGTGAAGGGGCGCGACATGTATGTCGAACTCGACCATCCGCAGCGCGGCAAGTGGTACAACATCGGCATGCCGATCAAGCTTTCCGCGTCTCCGGCCAAGATCGAGCGCTCGCCGCTGCTGGGCGAGCACACCGAGCAAGTCCTCAAGGAAGTGCTTGGCTACGAGGCGTCGAAGGTCGCGGCGCTCAAGACCGCGGGCGCGTTCAGCACGCCGCCCAAGAAAGCTGCGTAGGCCTCGAACAAGCAGAGATTCTCACCGTATAGGACCACATCATGCGTATTGCAATTATCGGCCAGCAGGACTTCGGCAAGGCGGTACTGGAAGCTTTTCTTGCGCGCGGCGACGAGGTTGCCGCCGTGTTCTGTGCGCCGGAGAAGGAAGGGGCGCGGCCCGACGCGCTGCGCGCCGCGGCAGAGGAGAAGAAACTCAAGGTGTATCAGTTCAAGTCCCTGCGCGCGGCGGAAGCGGCGCAGGCGCTCGGCGAAGCCAAAGCCGACATCGGCATCATGGCTTTCGTGCTGCAGTTCGCGCCGCAGGAATTCGTCAATATTCCAAAGCACGGCACCATCCAGTTCCACCCGTCGCTGCTGCCCAAATTCCGGGGGCCTTCGTCGATCAACTGGCCCCTCATCAAAGGCGAAACCGAAACCGGCCTCACCATCTTCCGCCCGTCCGACGGACTGGACGAGGGCGCGGTGATCCTGCAAGAACGAACGCCCGTGAGCGATGACGATACGCTCGGCACGGTCTATTTCGACCGCCTGTTCCCGATGGGCGTGGCGGCCATGCTCGAGGCGGCCGACCTGGTCGTTGCGGGCAAGCACAAGGAAACCCAACAGGACGAAAAGCGAGCGAGTTACGAAGGCTGGTGCCGCGAGGGCGAAGCGAAAATCAACTGGGCCAGCCACGTCGATTTCATTCACAACCTGATTCGCGGTTGCGATCCTGCGCCAGGGGCGTGGACGACACACAACGGCGAGAAACTGCAGTTGTTTGGCTCGAAGAAACATCTGGTGCGCACTTTCGGTTCGGTCAAAGGCAAGATCGGCGAGGTCACGGCGGTTAGCGCCGGCAGCATGTTCATTACCGCCCAAGGCGGACAGGTCGAAGTGGCCAAAGGGAAATTGGGCAGCGGCAAAAAGGTGTCGCCGGCCGACCTGGGAATTGCGCTAGGGACGATACTCGGCGGCTAGGCCGGACCGCATTGGCGGGCGTCGAGCCGCGGGGGCGCTAGCGGGCCCGCGCATGCCGAATCAGGAAAGCCCTTGCCCTGCGGCAAGGGCTTTTGCATTTCTCGCTTCAGCCTGTGTAGCGCTGCCAGCACAGTGTTTGCCGCGCCTGGATTTTGGTTCGGGCGCTCCTCGTCCGAGTCAGCAAAAAACATTTGACTAATCTAATATTTAACTGCAAGAATGCGCATTATCGCCCTGTTTATAAATAAGACTTGCCACTGTAGCCTAGGCGCTGAGCAAAACATGGCACACAGGGGGTCTGCGCGGCGTTCTAAGCGATGCGCGGCAATGCTACATGGCGCGCCTCAGCGCGAGGCGCGCGCATTCGTTTTGCCTCGGCGGAAAAAGCACAGGCGTCTGGGCTAATGTCGTAAAATGCCTTCGTTATCGGGCAGATAGCCGGGCGTTAGCAGAAAAAGTTTAAGGGCGCAGGGGGCCGGACATGACGAAAGCGGCGAATTGGAAGGCGGACTGGCTACTCGGTGTTGCCGTTGACCGCCTAGGCGTTTGTTTCTAGGAAGCGCGCCGCATGGATCTTAGCCAAGTCCTGGAGATTGCAAGCCATACCGACCCCGGCATGGTGCGCTCGCACAACGAGGACTCGATCGCCTCGGTCCCGGACAAGGGCCTGGTGGTGCTGGCCGACGGCATGGGTGGCTACAATGCCGGTGAAGTGGCGAGCGGCATGGCGACCACGGTGCTTACCACCGAATTGCGACAATTGCTCGATGAGCACGCGCCCTATGAGGTCGACCCGCAGAGCGGCCAGAAGGCCGCTTTGAAAATGCTGCAACAGCAGATTGCCAAGGCCAACACGTCGATCTACCAGGCTTCGCAGAGCCAGCCCCAATACGCCGGAATGGGCACGACGCTGGTGGTGGCGCTGTTTTACGACAACAAGGTGATGGTGGCGCACATCGGCGATTCGCGCCTGTACCGGATGCGCGGCGTCGAGTTCATCCAGATAAGCAAAGATCATTCGCTGCTGCAGGAGCAGATCGACGCGGGTATGCTGACCAAGGAGCAGGCGAAACACTCCTCGAACAAGAATCTGGTTACGCGGGCCCTGGGCATCGACCCTGCGGTGGAGCCTGAGATCCACGAATACGACACCCAGCCCGGCGACATCTATTTGCTGTGCTCGGACGGGTTGTCCGATATGGTGGGCGACGAGGATATCGGCATGACGCTGCAGGCGCTTGGCGCCAACCCGAATCTGGCGGCGCAGCAGCTGGTGCAGATGGCCAACGACAACGGCGGGCGCGACAACGTGTCGGTGATACTGATAAAGATTTTGCGCGAATACCCGGCAGGACAGGGCCTGGCATCGAAAATTTTCGGATGGTTTAGATAGCACGAGGATAACGCTATGGCGAAGCTGATACTCAGTATGGACGGTCTGGTGCTCAAGGAAATCATGCTTTCCAAGGAGCGAACCACCATCGGGCGCAAGCCGCACAACGACATCCAGATCGACAATCTGGCCGTCAGCGGCGAGCACGCCGTAATCGTGACCATCCTCGCGGATTCGTTCCTCGAGGATCTGGGCAGCACGAACGGGACCTTCGTCAACGGCAAGACGGTGAAAAAACATTTCCTGCAGAGCAACGACGTCATCGAACTCGGCAAGTACAAACTCAAATACATCAGCGAAGCACTACCGGGAGCGGCCAAGGCCGCCGATTTCGAGAAGACCATGGTGTTGCGCCCGGGCGCAATGCGAAAACCGCCCGAAGCGCCTGCCCCTGCAGCCGCGGGCCAGGTGGCCGGACACGCCGCGACTGCACCTGCCGCCGCCGGCCCGGACCGGTCGCATGCCGCCACACAGATAGGCGTGACGGCCGCGTCGGTCGGTGCCGTCGCCATGCCGGTCCATGCCCCGGCCCCGCCGCCGTCGGCACCCGCACCCGCACCGGCACCCGCACCCGCGGCCATCCCGATGCGGCGCGCCACGCTGAAACTCATGTCCGGCGGCAATGCAGGCAAGGAACTGGAACTCACCAAGCCGCTCACCACCCTGGGCAAGCCGGGCGTCCAGGTTGCGGTGATTACGCGCCGGCCGCAGGGTTTTTTCATTACCCACGTCGAAGGCGCCAACAAGCCGATCGTCAACGGCAAACCGATAGAATTGCAGGCGCATGCACTCAACGACCACGACGTCATCGAGCTTGCCGGGGTGAAAGTGGAATTTTTCTTCAAACCCTGACCTGTCCTCCTGGAATAGCGAGGAGATGGCTTGAAACGGCATATCGTCAGAATCGCGCTCGGCATTGCGCTGATGTTGGTGTTGGTCGGCCATGTCGCCGAGTTCTACAACATCGGTCTGATCACCCGGCTCGATGCCATCATCTACGACACGCGGCTCGCACTGACCATGCCCGGAGGTGTGGACCCGCGGGTCGTCATTCTAGACATTGACGAGCGCAGCCTGGACAAGAACGCGCTCGGGCATTGGCCCTGGCGCCGCGACAAGATTTCCACGCTGCTGAAAAAGCTGTTTGACGAATACGGCATCGTCATCGTCGGATTCGACGTGGTGTTCGCCGAGCCGGACGAAAGTTCCGGCCTGCCGGTGCTGGAAAAGCTCGCCAAGAGCGAACTCAAGGACGTGGGTCCGTTCCAGTCGGCGCTCAAGGACCTGCGCCCCCGGCTCGATTACGACGACATTATGGCGCAGACCATCAAGGGACGCCCCGTCGTACTCGGTTATTATTTCAACAGCGACGAGAATGCCGTGCAGTCGGGCGCCATTCCCAAGCCGGTGCTGGCGGCCGGTACATTCGAAGGCCGCAACATCAAATTCACCACCTGGCGGGGCTACGGCGGCAACCTGCCGGAATTTCAGGCCGTTGCCGCCAATGCGGGCCACTTCAATCCGCTGGTCGATGCCGACGGGGTGTCGCGGCGCGTGCCGATGCTGGCCGAATACCATGGCGACTATTACGAGGCGTTGTCGCTGGCCATGGTCCGCGTGCTCGCAGGGTATCCGAAGGTGGAGCCCGGTTTTTCTTCCGAGCAAGTCTCCAGCAGCGGCTACTCGGGCCTCGAGTGGCTCAAGGCGGGGCCGGTCACGATTCCGGTGGACGACAACGTAGCCGCGCTGATTCCGTTCCGCGGCAAGCGCGGTAGTTTCAAGTACATCTCGCTCGCCGACATCTATTTCGACAAATTGCCTAAGGACGAGATCAGGGGCAAGATCGCGTTGATCGGGACTTCCGCGCCGGGCCTGCTCGATCTGCGGTCCACGCCCGTGGGCAGCGTGTATCCGGGGGTGGAAATCCACGCCAACATGATCGCCGCGATGCTGGACAACGATTTCAAGCAGAAACCGGCCTACATGCTGGGAACCGAGGTGATCCTGCTGCTGATCGGCGGCATCACGCTGTCGTTGCTGATGCCGCTGCTCAGTCCGTTGAAGTCGACACTGGTGTCGCTGCTGGCGACGCTGCTCATCGCCGGGCTCAACGTGATCGTGTGGACCAAGGGGGGGCTGGTTCTGCCGCTTGCCTCGAGCCTGCTGATGATCGCCGCTCTGTTTGCGTTCAACATGTCGTGGGGCTACTTCGTCGAGTCGCGCAGCAAGCGCCAGTTCACCGAACTGTTCGGCCAGTACGTGCCGCCAGAGCTGGTTGACAAGATGGCGCAGGATCCGGAGAAGTACAGCATGGAGGGCAAGAGCGAGGAGCTCACCGTGCTGTTCTCCGACATCGTCGGCTTCACTTCAATCTCCGAAACCCTGTCGCCAAAAGATCTGTCGCAGTTCATCAACGACTATCTCACCGCGATGAGCATGGTGATCCGCAGCAACCGCGGTACCCTGGACAAGTACATCGGCGATGCTATCATGGCCTTCTGGGGCGCTCCCGTGGCCGACCCCGAGCATGCGCGCCAGGCGGTGATCAGCGCGATGGCGATGCAGGCAGAGCTCGACAAGTTGCGCGTGCAATTGCGCGCGCGCGGATGGCCCGAGATCCGCATCGGCGTCGGCGTCAACACCGGCAATATGAGCGTCGGCGACATGGGATCGAAGCTGCGCAAGGCGTACACGGTAATGGGGGACGCGGTCAATCTCTCGTCGCGCCTCGAGGGTTTGACGCGCGTATACGGGGTCGGGATTCTCGTCGGCTCGAATACCAGGAAGATCGTGAAAGATATCGTGTTCCGCGAAATCGACCGAGTCAAAGTGAAGGGGAAAGACGAGCCGGTAGATATCTTCGAGCCGATCGGCATAGAGGGGCAGGTCGCTGCGAAAGTCATCGACGAAGTCGATCTGTGGCACAAGGCGCTCAAGGCCTATCGCGCACAGAACTGGGACGAAGCGGAGGCCAACCTGGCCAAGGCGCAGAAAATGTCGCCGCAGTGCAAGCTGTACCAACTCTACTTCGAACGCGTCCAGCAGTGCCGCATTGAAGCGCCTGGCCCCGACTGGGACGGCGTGACGGCATTCAAGACAAAATAAGGCGGAGCAATGAAGCTCAGGGTGCTCGGGTGCAGCGGTGGAATCGGCGGGCGGCATCTGCGCACCACTTCGCTGCTGGTCGACAACGACATCCTGATCGACGCCGGCACCGGGGTGGGCGACGTATCGCTGGCGGAACTGATGCTGATCGACCACATCTTCGTCACGCATTCGCATCTGGATCACGTCTGCTCCATTCCGTTCCTGGTCGATACCGTCGGTGGCATGCGCAACAAGCCGCTTACCGTGCACGCCACCGAGCCGACGCTGGAGATCATCCGCAACCACATTTTCAACTGGAGCATCTGGCCCGATTTCACGCAGATTCCGACGCCGAGCAAGCCGTTCATGCAGTACCAGGTGATGCAGCTCGGCGAAACGGTGGAGATGAAAGGGCGCAGGATCACGTCGCTTCCGGCCAACCATGTGGTGCCGGCGGTCGGTTTTCAGGTCGATTCCGGCCAGGCGAGCCTGGTGTTTACCGGCGATACCACCACGCACGACCCTTTGTGGAAAGTCGTCAATAAAATCGCCAACCTGCGCTATCTCATCATCGAAACCGCTTTCTGCAACCGCGAACGCGAGCTGGCGATAGCGGCTAAGCATTTTTGTCCCAGCCTTCTGGCAGAGGAATTGACCAAGCTCGAGCGCAGCGCCGAGGTCTTCATTACCCATTTGAAACCAGGCGAGATCGAGCTGACGATGCAGGAGATCGAAGACTGCGCGGGGGAGTACAAGCCGCGCATGCTGCAGAACAACCAGGTATTCGAGTTCTAACGGTAGCAGGAACAGCGGTCATTACGGAAGCGCGCATGGCAGCCAATAAAGTCAGTGTAGAAGCGCTAAAGAACTTCGATCCGATTTCGTCGTTTTCGGACGCGCGGCTGAAGGAGCTTGCCGACCTTTGCTGCATCGAGCGCGTGCCCCGCACCGCAGACCCGTTCCACCTGCATTCGATTGCGGGGCAGTCGGTTTACTTGGTGCGCGGCGAATTGGCCCTCGCCTACGGCCAGGGCAATTCCGAGGTGATCGTCGGCAGTTCCGCCGAAGCGCGTTACCCGCTCGGGAAGCGCCGCGCATTTACCTCGGCCAAGGCCGTGACCGATGTAGAACTCATACGCGTCGACGACGATCTGCTAGACATCATGCTTACCTGGGATCAGATCGCGATTCAGGAGCAGGCCGAGAAAGCGCCGCGCGACAACAAGGCCATCAGCGGCGCGGACTGGAGGGGCATGGCGGGCTTGTTCGGCATCAACAACCTTCGCTTCGGCGCTTTTTCCCAGTTGCCTCCGGCGCACATCGACGAGTTGTTGCGGCGCTTCGAGCGCATCGAGGCGAAAGCCGGCGAGGTGGTCATCCGTGAAGGCGACGAGGGCGATTATTACTATCTGGTCGAGTCCGGCAGGTGCCAGGTCGAGCGCATGATAGGCGGGGTCAGCATGACGCTGGCCGAGCTCAAGAGCGGGGATACCTTCGGCGAGGAAGCGCTGGTATCGGAAGCCAAGCGCAACGCAACCGTCACCATGAAAGTGGACGGCAGCCTGTTGCGTCTCGCCAAGCAGGATTTCAATGCGCTGCTGCGCGCGCCGCTGCTGCACGCGATCAATATGGAACAGGCCAAGCAGAAGGTATTGCAGGGCGCCCAGTGGATCGACGTGCGTTACCCGTCCGAATACCAATATGACCGGCTGCCCAATGCGCGCAATATTCCGCTGTCCGAAATCCGCGACGTTTTCGGCGCATTGGAGATCGGCGAGGAATATATCGTCTATTGCCAGAGCGGCAGGCGCAGTTCGGCCGCCGCTTTCCTGCTGGCGCAGCGTGGCTACCATGTGTGCGTGCTCGAAGGCGGGCTGTGGGGTGGGGACCGGCTGCCCTGAGAACGGGCGTCCGCGCCGGCGCGCAGCGCCGGATGGCGGCGCCGGAAAGCCAGGGAACGGCTGTTCGCAGCGCCTAGCCCATCGGGTAGCAGGGCGCGGCCGGGTTTTTTTGTCGTATAGTGTGGGATATGTCGTTGTCGCGACAGCCTCCGGCTGCGCGGATCCATTGGCGAGGTCACCATGAGTGCAGTTCTGAATTCACCACAGGCCGCGGCCGCGGGGTCGGCCGACGTCAACGCCAAATTGATGTTCCAGAAGAATCTGCAGAACGTCACCAACAAGATCCACGCGACTTCCAATATCGACGAAATCATGCTCGAGGTTTCGTCGGATATCTGCAGTCTGTTCAACGCCGACCGGCTCACGATTTACATCGTCGGCGAAGACAAGCAGTCGATCGTGTCCAAGGTCAAGACCGGACTGAACTCCTTCAAGGACCTGAAGCTGCCCATCGCCGAGCATTCGATGGGGGGCTACGTCGCGTTCTCCAAGAAAATGATCAACATCAAGGATTGCTACGACGAATCCGAGCTGAAGGCGATCAATCCGAATCTGCGCTTTCTGCAGGAAGTAGACAAGCGGACCGGCTATCGCACCAAGCAGGTGCTGGCCGCGCCGGTAATGGAGGGCGAAGAGCTGATCGGCGTCATCCAGATCATCAACAACAAGGCCGGCGTGCCGTTCACGGCGCTGATGGAAGAAGGCGTGACCCAGCTCGCGCAGACCCTGGCGATCGCCTTCCGGCAGCGGCAGAAACCGCAGATCATCAAGACCAAGTACGATTTTCTGGTGAGCGACGCGGTGATCTCGCCGGCGGAATTTGACCTGGCCGCGCGCTCGGCGCGCAAGAAAGCGGTGGACGTGGAGCAGGTGCTGGTGGAGGAATTCCAGGTCAAGCTGCCCGCCATCGGCCAGGCGCTGTCGAAATTTTTCGGCGTGCCCTACGAGCCGCACAAGTCCGATCGCATCAAGCCGCCGGATCTGCTGAAAAACCTGAAGCGAGAGTACGTCGAACAGAATCAGTGGGTGCCGATCGACGACAGCAAGGACGGCGTGGTCGTGCTGTGCCTGGACCCGGAGCGCGTCAAGAGTTCGCGCATCGTGCAGAACGTGTTTCCCAAGAGCAAGCTGATCTACAAGGTGACCACGCAGCGCGAGTTCAAGGAAACGCTGAACATCTTCTACGGCGCCGAGGTGGTCGACACCGGCGATATCGGCGATCTGCTGTCGGGCTTGGAAGACGACGAAGAGGGCGCGAGCGAGGGTGCCTCGGACGACCTGTCGCAGGCGGCCGACAACGAGCTGGTGAAGCTGGTGAACAAGATCGTTATCGATGCCTACAACCAGAACGCATCCGACATCCACATCGAGTCCTATCCGGGCAAGGGCAAGACCGAGATCCGTTTCAGGAAGGACGGTTCGCTCTCGCCCTACATCGAGGTGCCGGCGTCCTACCGCAACGCCATCGTCGCCCGCATCAAGATCATGTGCGACCTCGATATCTCGGAGAAGCGCAGGCCCCAGGACGGCAAGATCAAGTTCAAGAAGTTCGGTCCGCTGGACATCGAGCTGCGCGTCGCCACCATTCCGACCCAGGGTGGAGTCGAGGACATCGTCATGCGTATCCTCGCTGCGGGCGAGCCGATTCCGCTGGAGAAACTCGGCCTGACGCCGCACAACCTGGAGACGCTGAAGGTCGTGGTGAGCAAGCCCTACGGCCTGTTCTTCGTCTGCGGGCCGACCGGCTCGGGCAAGACCACTACGCTGCACTCCGTGCTGAAACACCTCAACACGCCGGACACCAAGATCTGGACCGCCGAGGATCCCGTCGAGATCACGCAAAAGGGTTTGCGCCAGGTGCAGATCAACAAGAAGGCGGGGCTGGATTTCGCCATAATCATGAAAGCATTTCTGCGCGCGGATCCGGATATCATCATGGTGGGTGAGATGCGCGACAAGGAAACGGTGGGCACCGGCATCGAGGCTTCGCTTACCGGCCACCTGGTCTTCGCCACGCTGCACACCAACAGCGCGACGGAATCGATCATCCGCCTGCTCGACATGGGCATGGATCCGTTCAACTTCTCCGACGCCCTGCTCGGCATCCTGGCGCAGCGCCTGGCGAAGCGCCTGTGCGCCAAGTGCAAACAATCCTACAACCCCGCGCCTGAAGAAATGAAGGCGTTCCTGACCGAATATTGCAGCGAGCTGACCAATACCACGGCCTTCAAGCAGAACCCCAAGGCGGGCTACGAGAACATCTACAAGGAATGGGTCAAGGACTACGCCAACGACAAGGGGCAGTTCACCATGTACAAGAAGATCGGCTGCGATGCCTGCGGCGGCAGCGGCTACAAGGGCCGGGTCGGCCTGCACGAACTGCTGGTCGGCACCGATCCGCTGAAAAGACTGATCCAGGAGCATGCGCGCGTGGCGGAGATGCTCGCCTGCTGCCTCGATGAGGGCATGCGCACCCTGAAGATGGACGGCATGGAGAAGGTGCTGATGGGGCTTACCGACATGCCCACCGTGCGCGCGGTCTGCATCAAGTAGGCGTGCAAGCGCTGATGGAAAACACCTAAGGTGGCCGTGGCGCGCAACGGCCCGAGGGCGGCGGTCCAGACGGTGGAGGACCTGTTCCGCCGGCTGGAACAGCTGAACGACATCGGCGCGTCACTGTCGGCCGAAAGGGACATCAACCGGCTGCTGGAGAGCATCCTGCTCGCGGCCAAGGCGATTACCCGCGCCGACGGCGGCACCCTGTACCTGCTGACCGAAGAGGACGGCACCAAACGTCTGAAATTCGAGATCATGCGCACGCAGTCGCTAAATATTGCGATGGGCGGCACCACCGGAACACCGATACCGTTCTATCCAATCCACCTTTACAGCAAAGACGGACAGCCGAACAACCAGATGGTCGCCGCGTTCGCGGCGTTGACCGGGCAGACGGTCAACATCGCCGACGCCTACACCGCCGCAGGCTTCGATTTCAACGGAACGCGCAATTTCGACAAGAAGACCGGCTACCGCTCGAAGTCCTTCCTCACGGTGCCGATGAAGAACCACGAGAACGAAATCATCGGCGTGCTGCAGCTGATCAACTCCCAGGATCCCGCGAGCGGCGAGGTGGTCGCGTTTTCGGACGCGGACCAGCGCCTGGCGGAGTCGCTCGCCTCGCAGGCGGCGATCGCGCTCACCAATCGCCAGCTGATCAACCAGCTCGAGGCGCTGTTCGAGTCGTTCATCGCCATGATCAATACGGCGATCGACGAGAAATCCCCCTACACCGGGGGTCACTGCCAGCGCGTGCCCGAGCTCACGATGATGCTCGCCGAAGCGGTGAACGAGACCAAACAGGGCGCGCTCAAGGATTTCGACATGAGCGACAGCGACCGCTACGAGCTGAAGATCGCCGGCCTGCTGCATGATTGCGGCAAGGTGACGACGCCGGTGCACGTGGTGGACAAGGCGACCAAGCTCGAGTCGATTTTCGATCGCGTCCATCTGATCGATACCCGCTTCGAGGTGCTCAAGCGCGATGCCGAGATCGAAATGCTCAAAAGCAGCGCCGCGTTGCAGAAGCAGGGACTGGACGAGTTGTCGCTGCGCGAGCGCGGCAATCAGTTGGAGCAGGATTGCCGGGCGCGCCTGCGCGAGCTCGACCAGGATCGCGAGTTTCTGCGCCGGTGCAATATCGGCGGGGAATTCATGCCGCCGGAGGCACAGGAGCAGGTGCGCAGAATCGCCGACTACAAATGGCTGGACCAGTCGGGCAATACCGCCCATTTTCTCACCGACGACGAGATCGAGAACCTCAGCATCCCGCGCGGCACGCTCACCTTCAAAGAGCGCGAGATCATCAACTACCACATCGTCGCCACGATCAAAATGCTGGAGGCGCTGCCCTGGCCCAAGCATCTTCGCCATGTGCCGGAATACGCCGGAGGACACCACGAGCGCATGGATGGCAAGGGCTATCCGCGCGGCCTCACCCGCGACCAGATGTCGGTGCAGGCGCGCGTCATGGGCATCGCCGACATCTTCGAAGCGCTCACCGCCAGGGATCGGCCGTACAAGAAAGGCAAGACGCTGACCGAATCCCTGCACATCCTGGGAAAGTTCAAGGAGGGCGGGCACATCGATCCGGACCTGTTCGATGTGTTCATCCGGCAGAAGGTATACCAGCGCTACGCCGAGAAATTCCTCGACGCCAACCAGATCGACCGCGTCGAAGAGGACAAGATTCCGGGCTATAGCCCGTGAAGCGGACGCGCCACCCGCGCCGCTCAAGTTAGTCCTGTCCTGTCGCGAGCCTCAGGCATATTTCTACTAGCGGTCCGCATCCGATGAGCCTGGTTAGCTGCATCATCCCTTACTACAACGGCGGCGACACGATCGCACGTGCCATAGACTCGGTCATCGATAGCGCCCACTGCCTGGAACTGGTTGTCGTGACGGATGCGTCACCGCAACCGTTGGAACCGCATCTGACGACGCGTCAACTCGAGCAGATGAGCGCAGGCAGGCTGCGTGTGGTCAAGCTCGCGACCAACCACGGACAGGCCTGCGCGAGGAATATCGGCGCTTCCGTTTCGCTCGGCGCTTACCTGTCTTTTCTGGACCAGGACGATATGTATCTGCCTGGGTTTTACGAAAATTTGCTGCCGTATCTGGAGACGAATCCGAATCTGGCCGCAGTCGAAGTCGGCGCCGAATATTGCCAGGACGGACGCATCGTCCTCGATGAACCGGATCCCCGATATGCCGCTGCCATTGCCTCGGTTCCCTGGAACGTTCTGGTAAGGCGCAATATATTCTGGGCGTGCGGCGCGTTCCCCGTCGGGGGGGAATTCCGAACGCAACTCGCCGGAGAAGATTACGCATTCAAAACGGCATTGCGGCGTTGGTTTCCGGTATGGATAGCGCAGAACAAATTTGTCCGGCACCATATTCGGGAAGGATCCGCCACCGATCGTTACCTCAAGCGCACCGAAGTCGTGGGTAACGAGTTCGTCTTCAAGACCACATATGCCAACGAAATCGACGGCAGCATCGCGCAGGCCATCGATGCCCATATGCAGCGCGCGTGGAAAGCGCTGCAGGCCGAGCGGGCGGTGCCTGTCAACGAGATCGGCCTGGGCAAATGACCGCCGCGCCGTGACGAGATCTATGCCGGAGTGCCGTATGCAAGGCGAGGGGCGGGGACGTTGACGAGCTTGCTCGACAAGGCGATACAGACGCACATTGCGGGCAATGTCGCCGCTGCGCAGCAGCTGTACGAAACCCTGCTCGAAACGTCGCCCAACGATCCGGTGGCCTTGCATTTCCTCGGGGTCAGCCATATTCAGCAAGGTCGGCCGCTGAGTGGAATCCCTTTCATCGAGCAAGCGCTGCGGCTCAAGCCCGACTACGCCGACGCGCATTTCAACCTGGGTTGCGCGCATCAGGCATTGAACCGGCATGACGCAGCGATAGCCTGTTACACCAGGGCGCTCGCCATCGATCCTGGCCATGCGGGGGCGCAACTCAATCTTGGCAATGCGCTGCAGGCGTTCGATTGGCATGAAGAGGCGATTGCGCGCTACCAACAGGCGCTGGCGCTCAGGCCGGAGGACGCCGATGCGCACAACAACTTGGGCAATTCCCTGCAGGCGCTCAACCGGCACGAAGAAGCCTGCATCCACTACGAACAAGCGCTCAGGCTCAAACCCGATCACGCCCAGGCGCGCAGCAATCTGGGCAACAGCCTGCAGGCACTGAATCGCCCTGACGAAGCGCTGGCGCACCATGCAGCAGCGCTTGCGATCGCTCCACAATTCGCCGAAGCGCACAACAATCTGGGTTATGCGCTGCAAGCGCTGAACCGTTCCGAAGAAGCAATAGCGCATTACGAAGCCGCGGTCGGCATCCGCCCCGACTTTGCTGAGGCGCACAACAACTGGGGTATCGCGCTGCAGGCGATGAACCGGCATGGCGAGGCAATAGAGCGCTACGACAGGGCGATCGCGCTCAAGCCCGGCTATGCGGACGCGCAATGGAACAAGAGTCTTGCCCTGTTGTGTCTGGGGCGATTTGCCGCCGGCTGGCAGCTCTACGAAATGCGCTGGCAGCGCAAGCAAACGGCCGCGCTTGCGCTGTTCGACCTGCCGCTGTGGCCCGGTCCGAAACAAAGCGCGGGCGCGGCTGCGCGCCAGCCGGGCGGCGGGCGTTTGCTGTGCGGATCACTCGCTTCTTTTGTCAGATCACTGCGCGTACCGCTGGGCGCAGGCGCCGCGGGCGAGCGCGAAGGCAAGAATATATTGATCCAGTTCGAGCAGGGGCTAGGCGATGCGCTGCAGATGTTGCGCTACGTGCCGCTGCTCGAGGGGATGGGCATGCGCTGCTGCATACAGGTTCCTGCGGCGCTCGCCGCGCTCGTCCAGCGCAGCTTTCCGCTGGCGCGAACCGCAGCGCCCGGCGAGTGTCCGCCGGACGCGCAGTATCGTATCCCGATGCTGAGCCTGCCGCTGGCGATGCGGACATTTTCCGAGGCGGAGATACCCGCAGCCGTTCCGTATCTGCGCGTGGACGAGGGCCGGAAAGCCGGATGGGTTTCGCGGCTGGCGACCCGGCGCGGGCCCCTGGTGGGTCTTGCCTGGCGCGGAAAGCCGACCTACAGGAATGACCGCAATCGTTCGATACCGCTGGAAATCATGCGGCTGCTGCTGCAGCACCGGGAAATCCAGTTTGTGGCCCTGCAGAAAGATCTGACCGACGCCGAGTCCGGGGAATTGGCGCGGCACGACAATGTACTGGTGCTCGACCGGGAATTGACGTCCTTTGACGAGACTGCGGCGATCGTGTCCGTTCTTGACCTAGTGATATCGGTGGACACCTCGCTCGCGCACTTGGCCGGGGCGCTCGACAAGGCGGTCTGGGTACTGCTTGCGTTCAGCCCTGACTGGCGTTGGCGCCTGGGGCGTAGCGACAGCCCCTGGTATCCGAGCGCAAAGCTGTTCCGGCAACAAGCCACAGGCGATTGGGCCGGCTGCGTTGCCGCCGTCGCTGCCGCACTGCGCGGCGAATTTCCGCCGTAGCGGATGCGCCGCGGGGAAATTGCGCGTTGACGGCGAAGCGCGGCGCGAACCAACGCGGCATGCCGCCATTCCAGATACAGCAGCGTATCAGGTCTTGGGTTTAGGTCCGCGGGTGACGTACACGATCAGACCCTCGGTGGCGACTTCGATGAAGTGTTTGTCGTAGCCGAGCTCCTTCAATTCCCAGCGGAACTCATTGCCGAGTTTGGCTTTCTTGTACCAGCCCAACTTGTTCTCGCGGTTGAATTCCGCGGCGCGGACAAACGCCTCTTCAAGTATGCTGGACAGGCGCTTCTGTGACACCATCTGGGCGGGATTGTTGGCGATTGCGGGCGGGTAGCGTTTGGCCACGTCTTGTGCCAGTTGCTTGGCAAAATCGGTAACCTTGCGGGTGGAAAAAAACTCTAGAATCATGATTCGCCTACCTAGATCGCCGAGTAAGGCCATGGCCGACGATTATACCAGCCAGACCGTCGCGCAAGAAATGACGAACGCATGGCGGCGCTGACCTGCGCCTGCCTGCCGGATGGTCGGTCTAATATCTGGAAGGAAGTTTATGAGCGCCCCTGATTCTGCCGCAGCCGGAGCAAGTGCGGTCGAAGCCGAATTGACCGGCCCGATCAGAATATTCATCGGTTTCGATCCGCGGGAAACCGTTGCCTATCATGTGCTCGCTCACAGCATTCAGGCGCGCGCCAGCGTTCCGGTGACCTGCGCTGCGCTGGCGCTGGCCCAGTTGAAGCACCTGATTACGCGCGAACGCCATCCGCTGCAATCGACGGATTTTTCGTTTTCACGCTTTCTCGTCCCCTTTCTGTCGGGCTACGCGGGGTGGAGCCTGTTCATGGACTGCGACATGCTGATGCGCGACGACGTCGCCCGGTTGTGGACTCTGCGCGATGCGCGCTATGCCGTGCAGGTGGTAAAGCATGACCACAAGCCGCGCGAAGAAGTCAAATTTCTCGGCGCAGCCCAGACCGCGTATGCGAAAAAGAATTGGTCCAGCGTGATGCTGTTCAACAACGCCAGGTGCCGGGCACTCACGCCTGACTACGTCAATACGGCAAGCGGCCTTGATTTGCACCAATTCAGATGGCTGCCGAGCGAGGACTTGATCGGCGAGCTGCCGCACCGATGGAATCATCTGGTCGGTTACGACGCTCCCACAGCGCAAATTTCCCTGGCGCATTTCACCATCGGGGGGCCTTACTTTGCGCAATTTGCGCAGGGCCCGCTGGCGGACGCGTGGCGCGCCGAGCGCGACGCCATGCTGTTTCCCGGGACGCCGCATCGCGCCGGCGCCGGTACGGGGGGCGAAGCGTGCTGCGACGGCTGAGAAACTGGATTGCGGGTCCCGGGGTGGCCGACCGGGGAAAAACGGGCGCGCCGGAACGGCGGCCCCCGTCGCGCGCAGCCGCCGAGCCGGCGCCTGCGGCGGGGCCGGAAGAAGATCCGGAATTGAATTACCGGACCGGGATGCGGTATCTCGCCGATGGCGATGCGGCCGCGGCGCTGGACTATTTTCATCTGGCGTTGCACTACGCGCCAGACGCGTTCCATGCCTGCACCGCCCGGGCAGACGCGCTGCACGCCCTGGGACGCGCGGACGAGCAGGCCGACGCCTATCGCGAATTCTTGCGGGCGAATCCGGCTCACGCCGGCGCCGCATTTGCACTCGCACGCTGGCACCACGCGCGCGGAGAGCATGCACTCGCCGCCGGCTTGTTGCGTCCGCTTAGCGTTCATACCCCGGTCGACCGCGATGCCTGCAACCTGCTGGGGCTGATCCTCGGGCGCGAGTTCGGGCAGTTCGACGAAGGCGAGCGCTTGCTGCGCAAAGCCCTGGAGCCCGAGCCGTCCTGGTCGATCGCGCAAAGCAATCTCGGCTGGCTGCTGATGGAAAATGGAGACTACGCGCAGGGGCTGAAGCTGCTCGGCTCGGTGCTTGAGCGCAATCCGGAGGACCACGAGACGCGCCTGGCGTTAAGCTACATGAACCTGAAGCGGGGCGAGTTCGAGGCGGGCTGGCGCGACTATGAGGCGCGCCAGCACAGCCGCTATGCGAGTGCCGGGCACTATGAGTTCGCGCGCTGGGACGGCGCACGCTGCGATGGGAAAACCCTGCTCATCGTGGCCGAACAGGGATTCGGCGACCAGATCATGTTCGCGTCCTGTTTCCGCGACGCGATGGACCGCGCCGGCCGCTGCGTGATCGAATGCGATCCCCGGCTGGCAGGCTTGTTCCGGCGCTCATTCCCGGCCGCGGCGATTCGGCCCGTGATTCACCCGGACGGCCAGCCGCCGCTGCCGGCGCAGACCGAGCCCATAGACTTGCAGATCCCGATGGGGAGTCTGCCTGGCTTGTTTCGCAAACGCTGGGAAGACTTCCCGCGCCATGGCGGTTACCTGCGCGCCGACCCTGGGCGCATCGCGTACTGGCGCGCTAGGCTGGACGCGCTGGGGCCCGGTCCGAAAATCGGATTGTCCTGGCGCGGCGGCGTCGCAGCGACGCGCAGGCATTTGCGCAGCATCGAACTGCACGAGTTCCTGCCGGTGCTGGATACGCCGGCAATATTCCTCAGCCTGCAATACGGCGACTGCGCCGCGGACTTGAGGCGCTTGCGGGAGGAGCACGGCGTGGTCCTGACGCATTGGCAGGATGCGCTTGATGACTACGATGAAACCGCCGCATTGATTTGCGCGCTGGATCTCGTGGTCAGCGTGTGCACAGCCGTTATTCACCTGGCCGGCGCATTGGGCAGACCGGTCTGGGTCCTGGTTCCGGCAATCGCGGAATGGCGTTATCTGGACCGGGGTGAGCATTTGCCCTGGTATCCCAGCGCACGCTTGTTTCGCCAGACCGAAGCGGGGGATTGGACGTCTTCGATCCGGCAGATCGCCGAACAGTTGCCGGCTGGCCTGCCAAGCCGTTCCAGGTGACGCTGGCCGTCAGAAACTGCCGGAAATCCTCGCCGCTAGCCTAAGCAATGCGTGAACTAGAAGATAATGCGCCGTGAAATCAATAGTCTGCCGCAGATCGCGCATTTGGCACATGATTTGCTCGGTTGTAATCACGGCGCAGCACAGTCGCCGCAACCATCTTGGAGAGGAATACTCTATGAGGACTATGCAGAAGGGCTTTACCCTGATCGAATTGATGATCGTGGTGGCGATTATCGGTATTCTGGCCGCGGTGGCATTGCCGGCCTATCAGGACTACACCATACGCGCCAAGGTCTCGGAGCTGTTGCTTGCGGCCAGCGGTGCGCGCACCTCGATCGCCGAGAAATTCCAGACCGACCCGTCTGCGGCAGCCTCGGCCGGCGTGGGCGTGACCATCCCGGTCGTCGGCAAGATCGCCACGGCGAGCGTCGGCGATGACGGCACGATCGTGGTCACCGGCGGGACCGCCTCGAGCAGCGTGGGTGCTGCCGTCACGGTCACGATGAGCCCGACGTTCAGCAGTGCGACCGGTACCATCACCTGGACCTGCGTAGGTTCGCCGTCGAAGTATCTGCCTGCCACCTGCCGCTAAGTCTTATTTGGCGCTTATCAAAGCCCCTCTGCGGAGGGGCTTTTTAGTTTTCGAGCTACAAATCCCGAAGTCGAGGCCGCATAGATTGACCCGGGGCCAATGTGACGTTTTTTGTCACTATGTGTCACGAATATTGGCGCCGATCTGGCCTGGCATTTCGGCCAAAAACAATAGCCTATGGTATCAACGGTATATCTGCCCAGGCCTAGATGGCATGTAACTTGCGGCAACATACACACGGTGTAGCGCATTCGCCGCAATTTTGGACAATAGAGGTAATTATGAAGTCTATGCAGAAGGGCTTTACCCTGATCGAATTGATGATCGTGGTGGCGATTATCGGTATTCTGGCGGCGGTGGCATTGCCGGCCTATCAGGACTACACCATACGCGCCAAGGTCTCGGAGTTGTTGCTCGCGGCCAGCGGTGCGCGCACCTCGATCGCCGAGAAATTTCAGACCGACCCGTCTGCGGCGGCCTCGGCCGGCGTCGGCGTGACCATCCCGGTCGTCGGCAAGATCAACACCGCGAATGTCGGCGATGACGGCACGATCGTGGTCACCGGCAACAGCGCCTCGAGCAGCGTGGGTGCTGCCGTCACGGTCACGATGAGCCCGACCTTCAGCAGCGCAACCGGCACGATCACCTGGACCTGCGTCGGTTCGCCCGGGAAGTACCTGCCCGCCACTTGCCGCTAGAGCGGTAACCGCGTTTGCAAAAGCCCCTCTGCGGAGGGGCTTTTGTTTTTCCGGGTCCTGGGATGGGCCGTCGCGCGCTTCGGGGTGTGATCGTCGCCGCGCCGCGCTGAGCCGCGTCATCGGTGAATTTCGCCCTGGGTCGCGGCGGACCAATTCATCGCGAAGTGTCGGATTTTCGGGTCTAATGCCACCCAATGAGCCCGCTATTCAAGTCCCTGCTGCGCAGCCTCGGGCGCGCTTCGCATAAAGCGGCGCCGGAGCGGACGCCGGCGCAGCTGCTGGCCGAGGCGCGCGCGTTTTTCGGCCAGCATGACCTGACCCGGGCGCAGTTGTGCTGTGAAGCGGTGCTGGAACTGGAGCCGGAGCAAGCCGACGCGCTGCATTTGATGGGGCTGATGGCACATCGGTTGCGCGATTTGAATTTTGCCGCGGAGTATTTCGAGCGTTCCATTCTGGCCCGCCCGGGCGATGCGGTGTTTCACAACAATCTGGGCAGCGTCCTGGTGGACTCCGGTCGGGCCGAGGAAGCGGCCGCGGTGTTTCGACAGGCCCTGGCGCTCGACCCGGGCTCGAGTGCCGCGCGCGCCAACTTGCTGTTTGCCCTGGCGCTGTTGCCAGGCGAGCGCCCGGAGGACACCTACGCCGAGCATCTTGCCTGGGCAAAGATACACGCCGAACCGTTGCGCGGGCAGGCCCGGGCGCACGGCAATTCGCCCGATCCCGAGAGGCGCTTGCGCATTGGCTACATTTCGGCCGATTTTCGCCAGCACGCACTGAGCCAATTCGTCGAGCCGGTGCTGGCCCGGCATGCGCGCGCGGCATTCGAAGTGTTCTGCTATCACGGCGGCAGTGTCGTCGACGAAGTGACGCGGCGGCTGATGCGGCACGCAGAGCACTGGCACAATATCGCCGAGATGGATGATGCGCGGGCGGCAGATCTGGTCCGTGCCGACGAAATAGACATCCTGGTCGATGTTTCGGGACATACCAGCGGCAACCGTCTGCCGCTGTTTGCGCGCAAGCCGGCGCCGCTGCAGGTCGGCTTCCTGGGATATCTGAATACGACCGGGATGAAGGCAATGGACTATCGCATCAGCGACCGCTACGCGGACCCGCCGGGAGCGAGCGATCGTGTGCATACGGAAACGCTGTTGCGATTGCCGCGTACGCTGTGGTGCTATCAGGCGCCCGATGATGCGCCGCCGGTATCGGCGTTGCCGGCGGTGCGCCGGGGATATGTTACTTTCGCTTCATTCAATAACCTAGCCAAGCTCAACCCGCGGGTGCTGGCGTTGTGGGCGGAGCTGCTGCGGCAGGTGCCCGGATCGCGTTTGCTGGTCATGGCGGTGCCGGACGAAGGCGCGGCGGCGCGCCTACGCCGCGGCCTGGCCGGTATTGAACCGGACAGGGTAGCTACGCTGGGGCGGCTGGAGCGCAAAGGGTATTGGCAACAATTTTCCGAGGTCGACATCGCGCTGGACCCGTTTCCGTATGCCGGAGGGGCGACCACCTGCGATGCCTTGTGGATGGGCGTGCCGGTGGTGACGCTAGCCGGGGACTACGGCTTTTCGCGGTCCGGGGTTACTATCCTCGCCAACGCCGGACTGAAGCAGCTTGTAGCGCAGACCGCAGGGAACTATCTGGATCTGGCGCGCGGCCTCGCCGGCGATCTGGACCAGCTGGTCCGCCTACGCGCAGGCCTGCGCGCAGGCCTGCGTTTATCCCCGCTCATGGACGCCGCGGCCTACATGCGTGATCTGGAGAGTGCATATCGACGCATCTGGCGCGATTGGTGCAGCGGGCGAATTCGCCTTGGTTCTCCATGATTGATCAGGCGATCGAACTCATAGGCGCCGGGCGCGTCGCCGAATGCGAGCAATACCTGCGTTCCTGCCTTTCGCGCTCACCCGATGACGTGGACGCGCTGCACTATCTCGGTCTGCTGTGCCATCAGAGCGGACGCATGGACGAAGCGGTCGCGCTGATCGGCAAGGCGGTCGAACTCGCGCCCGGCGCGGCTTTCCTGCACGCCAACTTTGCCGAAGCGCTGCGGGTGAGCGGCAATCTGGATGCCGCCCTGGTGCACGCGCGCGACGCCGTGCGCCTCGATCCGTCGCATCCGAATTTCCAGTTCAATCTGGCCAAGGTGCTGGAAGGAAACGGCCGCCTGGTCGAAGCGCTGGACGCGGCGCGGCGCGCGCTGGCGCTGCGTCCGGATTGGGTCGAGGCGCTTAGTCTGAACGCGAGCATCTGTTTCGGCTTGGATAGGCTGGACCAGGCGCTCGATCTGGTCAGGCGAGCGAGCGCGCTGCGTCCGGACGATCATCCGCTGTTCATCCTGCTGATGCGCTATCGTGCCTGGGTCTGCGATTGGGTGGGGCGCAGCCAGGATGTGGCGCGTCTCGCGGCAGTGCTCGAGCACTGGGTGGCGCACCCGGAGGACGCGGCCTGCGCCGGCATCAATCCTTTCGTCGCCCATGAATACGGCTTGCCCCGGCAGCTGCGCAACGCGGTCACCCAGGCGTATTGCGAGCGCGTGCTCGCCTGCGCCGGCGCGCCGCTGGAGGCGGACCGGATTGCGCCGCGCGCCGCGCGAACGCGCCTGCGCCTGGGCTACGTCTCGGCCGATTTTCACAGCCATCCGACGATGCACCTGATGCGCAGCTTCTTCGCGCTGCACGACCGCTCCCGATTCGAGGTGTACGCCTATTCGATCGGCCAGGACGACGGCAGCGAGTATCGACGCGAGGCGGCGCGTTCGGTCGATCGTTTTATCGACATCCGCGCCGAAACGGCGCGGGCCAGCGCCGAGCGCATGCGCCGCGACGGTATCGATATCCTGGTCGACCTGAAAGGCTACACCCATGAAGCGCGCCCGGAAATCTTCGCGCTGCGGCCGGCGCCGCTGCGGGTGGCGTGGCTCGGCTATCCGGGCTCCACTGGCTGCGGCCTGAATGACTACGCGATCGTCGATCGGATCGTCGCCCCCGCGGCGCTGGCCGGCGACTACGGCGAGAAGCTGGTGTGGATGCCCAATAGCTATCAGGTCAACGACCATCGCCAGGCGATAGCTGAAGAGCGCCCCGGGCGTGCGGCGCTCGGTCTTCCGGAGACGGGCTTCGTCTACGCCTGTTTCAACAAGGCATACAAAATCGAGCCGGCCGTGTTCAGCGCCTGGATGCGCATCCTGGCGCGCGTACCGGACAGCGTGCTGTGGCTGTATTCGGGCAAGAGCGGCGCACGCGCCAACCTCGCGCGCGCCGCTGCCGCGGACGGCATAGATCCGGCAAGGCTGGTGTTCGGGGAAACACTGCCGAAGCCACAGCATCTGGCGCGTCTCATGCGGGCGGACCTGTTTCTCGACACGCTTAGCGTCAACGCCCATACCAGCGCGTCCGATGCGCTCTGGGCCGGTGTGCCGGTGCTTACCCGTCCCGGCGATACTTTCGCAGCGCGCGTCGGCGCCAGCCTGGTCGCGGCAGCGGGTCTGCCGCAACTGGCCTGCGCCAGCCTGGAGGAATACGAGAACATCGCGGTGCGGCTTGCAAATGATACTGCCGAGCTGCGCGCAATGCGCCAGACGCTGGCCGCGCGCGAACGGCTGCCGCTGTTCGACACGCCGCGTTTCGTGCGCGACCTCGAAGGCGCATACGACAGGATGTGGGCGCGCTATCTTGCCGGCGAGCCGCCGGCGCAATTCGCCGTCGCGCCAACAACAGGGCCGGGCGCGTGCTCAAGCGTCTGATCAGACAACTGATCGGCGCCGGAGCGGCCGCTGCGGTCCCGGTGCCGGAGCCGTCTCTGCCGCAGGCGATGGCGTTGATGCGCACGCGCGACTACGCCGGGGCGGCGTCGTTGTGCCAACACCTCATCGCGCGCGACGCGACTGCCCCCGGGCCGTGGGAGCTGCTGGGGGCGATCGCGCTCGAGCGCGGCGAGAAGGAACTCGCGTGCGAGCGCTTCGAGGCCGCGCTCGGTCTCGGCGGAGATCGGCTGCACGCCTTGTGCAATGCCGCCGAAGCCAATCGCCAGGCCGCGCGCCATGCGCGCGCGCTGGAACTGTGCGCTCGTGCGCTGGCGCTGGATCCCGCGCACGGCCCGGGCCTGCACATCCAGGCGCTGACGCTGCAGTCCTGCTGGCGCATGGACGAGGCGCTCGCCGTCTATCAACGCCTGGTGCGGCAGCAGCCCGGCTTTTCGCAAGCCTATGCCGGCTACCTGTTCCTGCTGGTCCTGCTGGGAGAGGATCCGCCGGCAGTGTGCGCGGCGCATCGGCGCTGGGCCGAGGTCAACGCCGAGCCTCTGCGCGAGCGCGGCGCGGCACTGCGAAATCCGCCCGATCCGCAGCGGCGCCTGCGCATCGCTTATGTCTCGGCCGATTTTCGCGAGCATGCCATCAGCAGTTTCATCGAGCCGATAATGGCGCGGCACGACCCCGCCGGATTCGATGTCTACTGCTATTCGAGCACGGAGAAAGTCGACGCGATCACCGAGCGCATGCGCTCGCAGGTCTCGTGCTGGCGCGACATCCGCTGGAGCAACGACCAGGCCGCCTCCGACCTGGTGCGCAGCGACGCGATCGATATTCTCGTCGACTTGTCCGGGCATACCACCGGGAACCGCCTTGGCGTGTTTGCGCGCAAGCCCGCGCCGGTGCAAATCGCCTATCTGGGTTATCCGGCGACCACGGGCCTGAGCGCCATGGACTATCGGCTTACCGATGCTCTGGTCGACCCGCCCGGTGCATCCGACGGCTATTACACCGAGAAGCTGTTGCGCCTGCCGCACAGTCTGTGGTGTTTCACGCCTTCGGCAGACATGCCTGCGCCGGCGCCGGTCCCGGCGTCGCGTTCGGGCCGGATAACGTTCGGCTCGCTCAACGCGATGGCGAAACTGACGCCGAAGATGATCGCGCTGTGGTCGCGGCTGCTTGCGTCGGTGCCGGCGTCGCGCCTGCTGCTCGCGGCGGTTCCGCAAGGCGAGGCGCGCGAGCGCATCGCCGCGGAATTCGCGCGCCATGACGTGCCTGCGCAAGCGCTTTCGTTTCATGCATCGATGGAGCGCGAGCGCTTTTGGGCGCTGCATGGCGAAATCGACATTGCGCTCGATGCTTATCCTTATAACGGCGCCACCACGACCTGTGTCGCGCTGTGGCTGGGCGTGCCGGTGGTGAGCCTGGCCGGGAATTTGCTGTGGTCGCGTTGCGGGCTGAGCCTGCTATCCGGCGTGGGTCTATCGGACTTGGTGGCGCACGCGGAAGATGATTTTCTGCGCATAGCGCGCGAACTGGCAAACGACCGCGAGCGGCTGACGCAGCTGCGCCAGCGGCTGCGCGCGCGCATGCTCGCTTCCCCTCTGATGGATGCGCAGCGTTTCACGCGCGACCTGGAAGCGCTATACCGGCAAGCCTGGCGCAACTGGTGCGAGCAGGTGCCGCATGCTTAGGCGCTTGTTGCGGCAATTGCTGGGCGTGCCCGCGGCCGATAGTGCGGAACTCGTCGCGCGCGGCCGCGCCGAGCGCGAGGGCGGCGACCCCGCCGCGGCGCTCGCGACCCTGCGGACTGCGTTGCGTCTGAACGCCGCGAGCGCGCAGGCGCAGACCGAGCTGGGCCAGACTTATCGCGCGCTCGGACGGCGCGACGAGGCGCGCGCCGCCTTCGCCAGTGCCGCTGCGGCCGATCCGGGTTCTGCCCTGGCGCTGATGTATCTGGGCAATCTAGACCACGAAGCCGGACGCATGGACGCTGCAGCCAGTGCGTACCGCGCCGCGCTCGCGATCGATGCGAATAACGCGGCGCTGCATTACAACCTGGCCCTGACGCTGGTGTCCCTGGGCGAGGCGGCGGCGGCGGTGGCGTCGTTTCGCCGCTGCCTCGCCCTGGCGCCGGACTACGCCGATGCGCGCAGCAGCATGCTGTTCGCGCTCAACATGTCGGATCGCGCCAGCATCGATGAAATCGCCGCCGAGCATTTCGAATGGGGTCGGCGTATCGCCGATCCGTTGTACCAGGAGCACGACTATTCCAATGCGCCGGATCCCGAGCGCCGGTTGCGCCTAGGCTATGTGTCGGCCGATTTTTTTCAGCATGCGGCGGAGCCGTTCATTCAGGTGTTTCTGGCGCAGCACGACGTCGGGCAGTACGACGTGTACTGCTATGTCAACGCGCCCATTCCGGCGGGCGGCGACGGCCGCTACGGACACCGCTGGCGCGAGATCCGCGGTCTGGGCGATGCGCAACTGGCGGCGCAGATCGCCGCGGACGCGATCGACGTGCTGGTGGACCTGTCCGGACACACCTACGGCACGCGTTTGCTCGCGTTCGCGCGCAAGCCGGCGCCGGTGCAAATGACCTTCCTCGGCTACCCCAATACCACGGGCATGCGCGCCATCGATTACCGCCTGACCGACGCCTACGCCGATCCGCCCGGCGCGAGCGAGTCGCGTTACCGCGAAACCTTGCTGCGCATGCCGCACAGCGTCTGGTGCTTTCGACCGCGGGAGGAAGGCATGCCGGAGATCGGCCCTTTGCCGGCGCGGCAAAACGGCTATGTGAGTTTCGCTTCCATGAACAGCGCGGCGAAGCTCAATGCGGACCTGCTCGGTCTGTGGGCGGACTTGTTGAACCGGGTGACCGACGCCCGGCTGGTCATGGCCACCATCGCGCCGGGGCGTGCGCGGGAAAACATCCTGCGGGTATTTGCCGGCAAAGGGGTGGATGCCGGGCGCATCGCATTCCACGACCGCCTGCCCCGGGACGCGTTCCTGGCCTTGCACAACGCGGTGGACATCGCGCTCGACGCCTACCCCTGCAACGGCGGCGCGACCACCTGCGAGGCGCTGTGGCAGGGCGTGCCTGTGGTCAGCTTGGCCGGCGATACGTTCGAGTCGCGCGCCGGCCTGAGCCTGCTCAGCAGCGCCGGGCTGCCACAATTGGCGGCGCACAGCGCGACGGACTACCTCGACATCGCCTGCTCGCTCGCCTCGGACCGCGAGCGCCTGGTGCGCTTGCGCGCCGGCTTGCGCCAGACCCTGCGCGCTTCGCCGCTGATGGACGCGGCGGCATTTACCCGCGATCTGGAGGCGCAGTATCGCAGCGCCTGGCGCACCTGGTGTGCCCAGCGCTGACCACCACAGCCGGGCGATGGAAAACGCCGCGTCTCGGCCTGCTGGGCTGTTCGGAGATTGACCCATGGCCGGTGACGAAGCAAGCGGCGTGATCGAGCGGCTGGAGGGCAAGGCCGCGCGGATCGAGACGCGTTGCGGACCGTCGGCCAACATGGTTTGGCGCCGCTGGGGCGAGGGCCGCCCCGTGGTCCTGCTCCATGGGGGCGCAGGAAGCTGGATGCACTGGATCCGCAACATCGAAGCGCTGGCGACCACGCGCGCCGTGTGGGCGCCCGATATCCCGGGCTTCGGCGAATCGGATCTGCCCGCCGGCCCGCTTGACGCAGACACGCTCGCGCCGTATGTCCTGAAGGGGGCCATGGAGGTGTTGCGCGGCGAGGGCTTCGATTTGGTCGGTTTCTCGTTCGGTGGCCTGGTCGCGGCGCACATCGCGGCCGAAGCGCCGGCGACACTGGGGCGGCTTGTGTTGGTGAGCACCGCCGGCATGGGGCTGGACCTGGGCAGGCCCGTCTTCAAGTCCCTGCGCGGGGTGAGCGATCCGGGGGCGCGGGCAGAGGTGCTGCGCTTCAATTTGAGCGCCTTGATGTTGCACCACCCGGCCAGCATCGATGCGCTTGCCGTTGCGGTACAGGAGGCCAGCGCCCCGCGCGATCGCGTGAAAAACCGCAAGCTCATTTTTACCGACATCCTACTCAGGCTCGCGCCACAGTGGCGCTGCACCGCCTATGGCATTTGGGGCATGCAGGATGCCATCTACCGCAACCAATTCGGCATGCTCTCCGATCGGGTTAATATGCTGAATCTGCGCGAACGCGTGTTCCTGGATGCGGCAGGCCACTGGTTGCAGTACGAACGCTTCGAGGAATTCAACCGCCTGCTCACAGGCTTTCTCGACGCCCCTGCAAGCACGTATCGTCGCGGGCAGCAGGGCTGAATCCGCGCGCCGAAATGCGGCGTTATATTGAAGAATTGCCGCTACGCATAAAGCCCACTGCGTTGAATCGCGCGAATCTGCTTCAGCGTCACGGAAGCTATTCGACCGCGGCTGCGGCGGGCGGCGCACCGTCGCCGACAGACCCTAGTCCCGTTTCCACTCGAGTTGCCATCGGGTGGAAAACTTGAACCGGTTTCCCGGGTAGATGTTCATCGATACCGATAGCAGCCGTTTGCCGCGTCCGATGTAATAGCGCAGCACCTGCAAACCGGCCGCGCCGTGCTTCACGCCGAGCATGGCCGCGACGCGCGGCTCGATGGAGACTGCGCCGATTTCCTGCTGCACTTCGACGATGCGCTCGCCATAGTAGCGTTCGACCAGACCGTACACCCAGACACTGCGCTTGTCGAGGTGCTCGCGTATGGCTGCATAGCGCGCTCCTGTTAGGGTGGCAGACGCTGCCGGACCCCGCTCGGCGTGAGCCTGGCGTAGAATCCGCCGTTCTTCCTTCTTGAAGCGCTAGGCGATGAGCAAAGATAAACCGAATTCCGTTGCGGCGCCCGAAGCGCCCGTGCGCAAGCCGCAGCGCGTGCACTATTCCTGCGAGAAATGTCCCGGGTATTGCTGCACCTATTCGGGCATCGAAATCACCCAGCGGGACGTCGCGCGTCTAGCGCGGCATTTCGGCCTCGATCATGCGATCGCCGAGCCGCGTTTCACCAAGCCTGACGCCAAAGGAAAGGCGCGCCTGCTGCGCCACCGCAAAGACACGATCTTCGCCTCCGCGTGCACGTTCTTCGATCAGGAAAAACGCTGTTGCACCGTCTACGAGGCGCGACCGGGCGTGTGCCGCAAGTATCCGGACAGCAGGCGCTGCGGTTACTACGACTTCCTGAAGTTCGAGCGCGAGCAACAGGGGGACGAGAAGTACATCGCGCTCACCTGAGGGGCGGTACCGGGATGGCGGACGCTGCGCGCGGCGCCGTTGACGGACGCGGGCGAGGCTCAGAGGGGATGGAACAAGGGCATACGATGCGGCGTCGCGGTTTGCGCTGGCCCTATTCGAGTTGAGCGCTTGCTTTGACGCACTGCGTTGAGATCTCGATAAAGGACTTCAGCAAGCGGGAGGTGCGTCCCATCTGCCACGCAAGCAGCACGTCGACGTTGGGCGCGCGTTCGATCAGCGGTCGATAGACGACATCGTCTAGATGCATACGCTTCGCCGACTCGGGCACTAACGCGACGCCGATGCCGGAGCCCACCAGACCCACCGCGGCGTTGATCTGGCTCACTTCCAGCGCCACTTTCGGCGAAAAGCCCGCTTTTCCGCAGAATTGGAACAGCGCCCCATAGAATGTGGGGCCGAGTTCGCGCGCGTACATGATGAACGGATCGTTCTTGAACTGCTTGATAGACACGGTGGCATTGCCGGCGAGCGGATGGGTAGCCGGCATGGCAAGGATAAAGCGCTCCCGCGAAATCAATTTGCTGGCGATGTCCGGATTGTCGATAGGTGGGCGCACCAGGCTTACATCAACCTGTCCTGAGAGCAGCGCCGCAATTTGCTGTGTGTTCGTCAACAAGTGCAAGACGACATGAACTTCGGGAAATTGCGCGCGGAATTCCCGGAGTATCGGCGGCGCCAAGGTATAGGAGGTGTAGACCAGAAGCCCGATCGCCAATTGCCCGATTTCGCCGCGGTCGGCGCGCTGGGCGAGAAAGATTCCTTGTTCGAGCGAGTCGATGGCCTGGTAGCTTTGACGCAGAAAAACCCGTCCCGCCTCCGTCAGTTCGACGCGGCGTTTGGTGCGGCGAAGGAGTGTGACGCCTAGGCGCACTTCCAGCCTGCGTATCTGCTGGCTTAGCGGCGGCTGGGCGATATTCAGGCGCGCGGCGGCCCTGGTGAAGCTCAGTTCTTCCGCGACCGCCACGAAATAGCGTAGGTAACGCAGTTCCACATTAAGACGTTTTTAATATGATTAGCGGTCTAATTATATATTGGACGTACTCGATGGGCTAGCCTTATGCTTCGCCGGAGGCTGGCGTTAGTCTAAGAAACCAGACCCGCTGGTGGGAGTGATTTGCTCAATTGGTGCCGTGAATCTGGCTGCGGCGGCCAATGGCGCACGAGCAGTCGAAGTCGTGCGATCTCTTGGCCCGCCACGCGTTGCGCACGGCAGGGGGAGTATGAGGATGCAGACAGCGACTGCCGCGCTTGCGCGGCACATCGTCGCGACCAGTTTCGCCGATCTTCCGCCGCAAGTCGTGCGCGAAGCCCAGCGCCGTATCGCGGACGTCGTCGCCGCGGGCTTATCCGGGTCCACCACGCCCGTCGGCACCCGCATCAAGCAATTCGCTCAGAAGAACGCGCAGGCTGGAACGGCCGTGATCTGGGGCTCGGATGTGCGCGTCGCGCCGGCTTATGCTGCGCTGGCCAATGGGACGATGGCGTTTCATCTGGAACTGGATGACGTCCACCGAACCTCGCACACACACCCCGGCGTGACCACCATCCCGGCTGCGCTGGCGCTGGCCGAACAAAACGGGCTGAGCGGCAAGGACCTGCTGCTCGCCGTCGTGCTGGGGTACGACGCGCAGGCTCGCATAGGGCTTGCTGTCAGCCCATCAATCTACGTCGATCGCACCTATCTCGCTCCCGGAACCTTGGGTATTTTCGGGGCGACCGCAGCGGCAGCCAAGCTGCTCAAGCTGGATGCGGACACGACCGGCGGGGCGCTGAGCGCTGCGTCCTACCTGGGACCCCTGGCACCGTTCGAGACTTTCCGCCTCGGTGCGCCGGCCAAAGACACGATCATGGGATGGGCCAATTTCAGCGGTTTGCATGCGGCAGACCTCGCGGCACACGGCTTTGGCGGGCCGCAGACCGGCCTCGAAGGCGAGTACGGATACTGCAAGACGGTATCCGCGCGCTATGACATGGCGCGGCTGTACGATCAGCTCGGCCGCCGGTTTGAAATCCTCCAGACGGGGATCAAACCCTATGCTTGCTGTCGACAGCACCATAGCGCGATCGATGCCGTCCTTGAAATAAAGGAACGCGAAAAGCTGTCCCACGACCAGGTGGCCTCAGTCAAGCTGCGCACGTTTGTCGTCGCGAGCAGGGGAAGCAACAAGACGCCGGATTCCGTGCCCGCCGCGAAGTACAGCGCGCCCTATACGATCGCGCTGGCGCTCGCCTTAGGCCAGAACCGCCGCGAGCAATATACGATGGAGTTGATTCGGGACGCCTCGTTGCTGCATCTGGCTTCCCGGGTCGAGGTCGTGGCGGATGCAGACCTCGAAGCGCTTTACGATGAGAAGTGGCCGAGCATCGTGGAAATTACCACGAAGGACGGCCGCCTCCTGAGCGCGCGCCGCGATTTGCCTAAAGGAGAGCCCGAATTTCCCATTTCCGATACCGAGCTTAAAGACAAGTTTCTGTCGCTGGCGACGGACTGCGTGTCCGCGGACCGCGCGGAAGCCATCTGGGCCGCAATTTTCAAACTGGACGAGATAGATGACCTTGCGCATCTCACCGAGCTGCTGAAAGGCGGAACGCCGGTCAGTCCGCGGCAGGCGCGGTGAACGTCGATGGGCGAGGGATGCTGGAACAAGATTCTAGAGAGATGTTTTTAACTAAGGATGAACCATGTCAACGAATAGGCTGTCGCAGGAGCATCTGGCGCGGTTGACGCGCGACGCGAAGGATCGCATTTTAACGCTGGGCGAACTGGTGGCGCTCGGCGAAGAATTCAGTTTGCCGTTGAGCCAGATTGTTGTCGGCGAGGCGATGGTGCGCGAGGGCAAGTCCTATGACCAGATCCTGGATGAATGCTTCGCTGCGTTCGAGCACAATTTGAAGGCGCTGGAACAAGGGTTGAAGAACGGCAATAGCTTCGTGCTGGGAACCGTGGCGACCGACCTCGCGCGCCAGGGCAAGGGCGTGCTGATCGACGACGTGCTGATGGACCGGGCCCTGGTCTATACCCTGGCTGCCGAAGTCGGGAACCACGAGGTGGGCCTGCGCCCCTGCGCCGGAACGGGGGATTCCTGCCCCTACACCGGCCTCCTCAAGGCGTTGATGGAAACCGGCGTGGCGCCTGAACAAATCCGGCTGACATCCGCTCTGATCCTAAAGGTCGGCAGTATCTTCCGTGCCGGCAAAGTAACCACTGGATGCAACATGGAAGGCTATGGCGCAGGATCCGCGGCCACCGCTGCCGCGCTGACCGACCTGCGCGGCGGCAGTGCGGCGCAGGTGGCCAAGGCCATGGTGCTGGCGATCTCGCCCACGATCGGTGTTCCCTGCACCCCGCGTGTCGTGACCCGCGGCCTGTGCGCGACCCATATCGGCAGCGCCATCCTCGGCGGCAACCTCGCCGCCAATCTGGTGTTGAAAAGCACCTTGCCCGTGGACATCGACATCGACGTCATGATTGCGATGGCGGCGCGCATCCATCGCGAGGCGGCGCCGCCGATCACGGCGGTCAACACGAAATATCTCAAACCCTACTTCAAGAAGCGCGATCAGGTCGAGGCGCTGCTGGCGCCGGGCCTGGCGGACAAGGACGCGGCACTCGCAGGCGCCGTCCTCGCCGAGGCGCGGGAGGAAATGCGAAGCATGATGGCGAACTGCCGGCCCCTGACCCAGACCATGGGCGAGGTGGTGGTCGGAGGCAGTTCCATCGCGGTCGGTTCGCCGACCAACATGGCGCGGATCGCACATGCGCTCAAACAGGGGCCGATCTCGAAGATAGAAATCGAACTCACCAGGGACCTGTACTCGCGGCGCGCCATCAACGTGCCGGCGATCCTGATGGGCGCGGTATTCGGCTCCCACACTTCCGACGGCGAGATGTACGCCAAGGTAATGGATATGCCCGAAGTGCGTGCCATCGAGATATCGCTCAAGGAACTGGACACTCCGGAGGTGCAGCGAATACGCATCACGGCGGGGCAGGGATCGGTGTGGCTGGATTCGCGCAATCGCGGAGGCGCCAGGGTTGCCATCGTGGACGCCGAGCCGTCGCGCGAAGCCGCCTTGGGCGCGGCGCGTTCACTCGGTATTCAAGTGGTCGATTGATTGGGCGACCAGGTCGAATCGAGCGCACACAATATTTTTGACAAGGGGGTAAAGCATATGAACAAGGCAGACTGGGTATTTCGCTTGCATGGGGACACGCGCGGCATCCAGCGCACGCTGGCGGAGGGCGTCACTACGTCCATATTTCCGGGCGAGAACGTGATGCTCTCGGTGGTGCGCGTCGAGCCGAATGCGACCGGAAGCGTGCACAGCCATCCCGAAGAGCAATGGGGCGTGCTGCTCGAAGGGCGCTGCACGCGTATCCAGGGCGGCGAAGAGGTGGACGCGACGGCGGGTGAATTCTGGCACACGCCTGGCGGCGTGACCCACGGCGTGCGCACCGGCAGCGAAGGCGCGCTCATCCTCGACATCTTCAGCCCGCCGCGCGCCGAATACAGGCAAACTGGCCAAGGATTCGGCAAGGCGGTCATCAAGGAAGCCTGAACCGCGCCCGGGCGCCCGCGATCGGACGACGGCGCAGGGTGCGAGTTGGAAATTCCGGCATTGGGTGCAACAGCGTTGACCAGCGAGGTGTCGATTGAAAATCTACGATCTGCTTAGCAGTCTGCTTTATCTGGTCATCGGCCTGGCGTTTGTCGCGGGGGGCGTCCGTATGGGCCTCGGTCCGCTTCATTCCCCGGGCCCCGGTTACTTTCCCACACTGATCGGCGGGATCCTGTCGGCCTTGTCATTGGGCTTGCTGATCAAGTCGGTCCTGGCAAAGGAGGCGGCGGCAGACAGACAGCGTTTCTGGAAGGAAAAGGATAGCTGGGTGAAGGTCTCCTGCGTCGTCGGGTCCCTGATCTTCTACCTGGCTGCTTTGGAATTCCTGGGATACATCGCCACCACGGTCGCTTTCATACTCTTTCTGCTCAAGGTCGTCGGCAAGAAGAGCTGGTTGGTGTCGCTCACCATGGCCGTGCTGGTGTCCTTGGGCAGTTACGCCTTGTTCAAAATGGCGCTTGGGGTCTATCTCCCCAAAGGGCTGATGCAATTCTAGTTGGCCGTGAACAGCCGTGAGGCGGAGAGGGTGAATTCATGCAAGCTGTAGACGGCCTGATGTATGGGATGGGGATAGTCTTTCAGCCCCACAACCTGCTCTTTTGTTTTATCGGGGTTCTTGTCGGAACGCTGATCGGCGTATTGCCCGGCTTGGGGCCGAGCGGCGCCCTGGCCCTGCTGTTGCCGGTGACCTTCGGCCTTGCGCCTGCGACGGCGATCATCATGCTCTCGGGAATCTATTACGGCGCCATGTACGGCGGCTCCACAACCTCCATCCTGATCAACATTCCGGGGGAGGCTGCGAGCGTCATCACCTGCCTGGACGGCTACCAAATGGCGCGCAAGGGGCGCGCCGGACCGGCCCTCGGGATGGCGGCCATCGCTTCGTTCATCGCCGGTACGATCAGCCTGTTCGGTCTGTTGTTTCTGGCCCCTACGTTTGCGAATTTCGCCCTGGAGTTTTCCGCGCCCGAATATGTCTCGCTCATCCTGTGCGGCCTGATCCTGGTGAGCTTCCTCGGATCGGGGTCCCGGTTGAAGGCCTTCATGATGGCTTGCCTGGGCTTGTTGCTCGGGACCATAGGGACGGACCCGATCGAGGGAATGGAGCGTTTCTCCTTTGGCGTCACCTATCTGATGGACGGGGTGGGCTTGATCCCCGTGATCATGGGACTTTTCGGAGTATCGGAAATCTTCTCCAATCTCGAGGAACAGGAGTTCCACGGAATACTCAAGGAGAAAATCACGAACCTCCTTCCGACCCTGCAGGATTGGAAAGACTCCACCTGGCCGATCATTCGAGGAACCGTCCTCGGTTTTTTCGTCGGAGTTATACCGGGTACCAATACCGTCATCGCCAGCACCATGTCTTACGCGCTGGAAAAAAAGGTGTCGAAACATCCGGAAAAATTCGGCACCGGCATCATCGAAGGGGTGGCCGGGCCGGAGGCGGCGAACAACTCCGGACCTTCGGGGGCATTCATCCCGCTCCTGTCGCTGGGCATCCCGACCAATGCCACGATGGCCTTGCTGCTGGCTTCCCTGATGATCCACGGCATCACCCCGGGCCCCTTCCTCATCACCCAGAGCCCCGAGATCTTCTGGAGCGTCATCGCCAGTATGTATGTCGGGAACGTGATGCTTCTGGCCTTGAACCTGCCTCTGGTCGGCCTGTGGGTTCAGGTGATCAAAATTCCCTATGCGTTCTTCTTCCCCGTCATCCTCGTGTTCTGCCTGCTGGGAAGCTACTGCATCGGCTCCACGATCTTCGATATCGGGGTGATGATCTTTTTCGGAATCGTCGGGTTCTTGCTGAAGAAATTCAGTTATGAGTCCACCCCTCTGATCCTCGCCTTTATTCTGGGGCCGATGTTCGAAGAAAATTTCCGGCGGTCGCTGGTGCTCTCCTTCGGATCGTTCCGCATATTCGTTGAAAGCCCCATTTCCGCGACTTTCCTCGCGTCGGCAACGGTCTTGTTGATTCTTTCCCTGTTGCCGGTGCTTCGAAGAATGAAAAGCGGCAGCTAAGAACAAGCGAACTAGGCCAATGAAGTAGGTCCCCGGGTTCACCGGGGGTGAATTTAACTGTGACCACGGAGGTTCAATATGAACAAAGACAGGAAATCAGATCCAGCAGCGCGCCGAATCCGATTGTTCGTGTTCAATGTCTTGGCAATCGGATTGCTACAGGTCATCGGCGCCCCGGCGGCCGTTGCCCAATATCCGGAAAAGGAGATCACCCTGATCGTTCCCTGGGCTGCCGGAGGTGGAACCGATTTGGTGGCAAGGTTTATCGGCAATTTGATGGAAAAGGACCTGGGCAAACCGGTCGTCGTGGTCAACAAACCGGGCGGCGGAGGACTGGTGGGTTTTAATCAGATCGCGGCCGCAAAACCGGACGGTTACACCATTGGGATCAACTCGACTTCCCAACTGCTGCAGAAATATTCGGCCTCCAGTTACTCTGACTGGAGGAACCTCAGTCCGATCGCTCTAGTCAACCTCGATCCCGCCGCATTTACCGTCAAGGCTGACTCGCCCTGGAAGACGATCGAGGAGGCCCTGGCGTTCGCCAAAGCCAATCCCATGAAAGTGAGGATCTCCAACTCAGGTCCCGGTGCGATCTGGCATGTTTCGGCCGCGCTGTTGGGCAGCAAGACGGGGATTCAGTTCACCCATGTTCCCTACGGAGGTGGCAACCCGGCGGCTGTGGCCGTAGCCGGCGGGCATGTGGAGGCGACGACGGTAAGCCCGGCCGAGGTTGGAACGCTGGCCAGAGGCGGCAAACTTCGTATCCTGGCCATTGCCTCGGCCAAGCGCGACCCCCTATACCCGGATGTCCCGACTTTCAAGGAGCGTGGGATCGATTTCACGATGGGAGTCTGGCGCAGTATGGTCGCGCCCAAGGATACGCCCAAGCAGATCATCGTCCAGTTGGAAAAGTCTGTCGAAAAAGCGGTCCATGATCCGTCGTTCAAAGAGTACATGGAGAAGAATGGCTTTGGACAAGCCTTCATGGGGTCGGCGGAGACCGCTGCGCTCTATGCTCAGGATGAAAAGGATATGGAAAAGATTATTCCCAGCCTTGGGCTGAAGAAGAATTAGCTGGAAATTCGATCCATCCTTCCTCGTCCGAGCGCCTGGCCGCCGCGAGGTGGTCAGGCGCTGTCGAGCGTTGTGCCGAGCGCCTGTCCTGCCTTCAGTTGAAGCTTACTGCCGACGGTGTGACGGGAGCGTATCCAGTCTTATGGCAAGCGCACTAACCCGCGCTTGCCCGCGCGGCGTCTACGCTAGTGCCCGGCGCGCGCCAAAAAAGGCCCAAGCTCGCGCACATCGGCCAGGTCCTCGAGCGCGTTCACCCGCCGGATGACTTCCTCTGTTTGCGCGGGGCCAAGCACCGGCTCCATCAGCAACCGCGCTTTTGAGTTCACGCTTTCCGTGTCCATCGGATTTTCTTTCGTGCCCGGGGCGTGGCGCGTAAAGTGGCTGACGCTGCGGCCATCCTTGAGCGTCACTTCCACCAGGCCGCTGCGCGGCGCCGCGGGGTCCATGAGTTCTGCATCGGCGACCAACTGCACGCGCGCCTTTGCGGCGCGCACTTGCGGCTCCGCCATGCGCTCGTAGGAATGGCTGTCCTCGAACGAGACGGTGCCGCTCACCAGCGCCACGGCGATGATGTGCTGGCAATTGACATCGGGCATGGAGCGGTCATTGACGACGCGCGCGCCGTCCGCCGGGAGTCTTACGACGATACGCTCGACGTTGTCCGGGTTCAGTCCGTGCTCGCGCTGGAGCCTGAGGAATGCGTCCAACGGCGCCTGGATCGGATAGCCCACGGAGTAAGGCTTGATGGCGGTTTCGGTGACGAAATAGCGGCTTCCCAGTCCCGCCACCATTTCTTCCGGCCTCGGGTCGGCGGACAGGGCTAGCAGCGCATTGTGCTCGCCATCGAGCACATCCCAGACGCCGCTGAACCCCATTTGCGCCATGATGGCCGCGGTCACGCCGTTGCGCGCGCCCATGCCGGAGAAGTCGAACGCCTTTTCGACATGTTCGGCATCGCGGACCCAACTCCATATGCCCGATACCTGCTGGGCCGCGTAGGAAAGCGCGTGGCGCATCCCCTTTTCGTCCAGCCGCGCCAACGAGGCTGCCGCGCCGACGCTGCCCATGGTGGAACTGGTGCCTTCGGCGCTGCGGTGAGCGGCGCGCACTTGGTCCGCCCCGAGCGCCAGGAGAAAGCGGCAGCACAGGTCGTAGCCTAGCGTTACCGCATTGAGCAACTCTTTTCCCGAACTGCCCTCGCGCTCGGCCATCGCCAGGGCGGCGGGCACCGCCGAGCAACCGGGGTGGGCTTTGGTCGCCGGATGGAAATCATCGGTCTCGTCGGCGTGGGCAAACATGGCGTTGGCGAGCGCCGCGTTGATCGCGGAGGTCCTGATATCGGTGGCGACGACGCTTGCTTCAGCGACACCGCCCTGCGAGCGCGCGAACTTGATCGCCATCTCGCCGGGTTTGAGATGCGCGCCCGACACCATCGCGGCTAGCGAATCCAGGATGCGATGCCGGGCTTCGCGTGCCACCTCCGGCGCGAGGGTCCGCTGCCGTGCCTCTGCCATGTATCGCGCCAAGCGGCCTGTAATATCGGTTGAAGACATCCAAGTTCTCCTTTAGCTATTCTAGTGAGCGGGCCGAATATCCTGGTCAGTGCGGATCATCGGCAGGCTAGACCAGTCCGTCTAGCGCGCCTCCCCCACGAACGCCCGCTGCAACGCCGCCAGGCGGTCGAGCGCGGCCTTGGGCAGCGGCCCTTTCATCACGGCCGCGAGCGCATCCTCGAACTCCTGCGGCGTCGCCACACCCACCAGAATCGTGCCCATCGCCGGATGCCCGATGCAGAAGCGCGTGGCGGCTTCGGCGAGGCTCGCCGCAAATCCCTCTTTGACCAGCGGCGCCAGTCGCTGCGCACGCTCGAGGTCGCCCTCATAGCTCGTAGCCGAGCCGATCGGCTTCGGCGGCGCGCTTGCGATCGCGTGACGCTCGGCGGAGCCCGACAGCGCGCCGCCCGCCAGCACACGAATGCCGATCACGCCGACGCCCGCAGCCTGGGTGTGCTCGAACAGTTTGCCGTAATCCTGCGCCGGATAATCCGGCGGCAAAGCGGTTGCGGCCGAGGGATTGAGCATGTTGTAGGTCACCTGCGCGGAATCGAACACCCGTGCATCGATGACCTGCTGCAATGCCGCAGTGTCCCCGACCGCCGTGATGCCGAGAAAACGGACCTTGCCCTGCCGGCGCAGCGCCTCGAAAGCGGGCACGACTTGGTCCAGCACCTGCTGGGCACTCAGCGTGTTTCCGCCGCCACTGGACGTGATGGGATCGTGGAAATGGAGAATGTCGACCTGTTCCCGTCCGAGCCGCTGCAAGCTGCCCTCCAGCGACTTGGTAATGAATTCGGCACTCGGTCCCGTATTGGGCGGCAGCCTCACTTTCGTCCCGACGATCACATCCCTGGGCTTGAGCTTGTTGAGAACGCGGCCGAGGTTCTTTTCGGATTCGCCGTTGCCGTAGGCCACGGCGGTATCGAAATAATTCACGCCGGCATCAAGTGCCCGGCCGATCGCGCGCTCCTGGTCGGCGGGATCGCCTCGCACCATCAGCCCGCCCACGGCGCCGCAGCCGAATCCCAGGATCGAAATCTTCATCCCGCTCCGACCGAATATCCGCATTTCCATTGGTGTTTGCCTTTGTGTTGGGTGAGCCTGTGACTGCCCCTGTCGCGCAGCATCTTGCGCCTGCGCCTGGCCGATTGCAATCCTGGATGGCCGGCCGCGTATCGCCTGATGCCGGCCGGTCAAATCCGGTCGAGATAGGGGAGGTACCATTCGCCGAAGTGGCGCGCGCACGCCGGCTCGGCCAGCGGCAGCCAGGCCGCGAGCGCATGATCGCGCCAGTTCATGCCCGGTAGGTTGAAGAGCCACTGCTGCGCCGCGCTGCCGCGTTGCTCGTTGACGTACACCGTGCGCGGCAGCGCGCAGATGTCCTGCCACAACGCCGCGTAGCCCGAGGGCGCGCCGCCGAATTCGTAGACATAGGCGCAGTCGGCCTGCACGCCATAGACCGCATAGGCCGCAGCGTCAGGACTGACGCGCAGTTCCAGCCGTTCGGCGGGCAGAGGCAGGGTTCGATAGCTGAGGCCGTCGCGCGGCATCTGTGCGCCGGGGCGGCACCGGCGCAGGGCCTCGACCGCATCTGTATCGGCCGGCGCGCAGCCCGCGGCGCTGCCGCCCGGGCTGGTGTAAGTCCCGAACACGCCGCAATCGACGCTGATCCAGCCCAGCCGCCGATAGAACCCGGGCTGCGCGGTAAACAGCACGGCGAAGTCGGTGCCCGCGGTGCGCAGTTGCTCCTGCGCCGCGCGCAGCAGTTGCGAGGCCAGGCCCTGGCCGCGCGCAGCCGGTCGCGTGTACACCATGCCTATCATCGCCCCGCGCCAGCGGCGCTCGGGCGCGATCCAGTCGAAGCGCTTGATCACGAGGCAGGCGGCGATGGCATCGCCGCGGCAGGCGACGAGGAGATTCGGGCAGTTGTCCGCATGCAGCGCGGCGGGAAAGCGCTGCGCGAGCGAGACGCTGCGTCCTTTGGAAAATATGAATTCCTCGTCCAGCAGCGCGACGAGCGCCGGCAATTCGTCGGGCGCGCAGACGCGTATCCGGACCGGCGCTACCATCCGCTGCGGATACAGGCCACGATGCGCTCGCGCTCTTCCTGCGTCAGCCACCAGCCGCAGGGTATGGACAGGTTCTCGCGGTCGAACGCATCCACGCCGGGCAGCGCGTCGTCGCGGCGCGCGTCGGCGAAGCAGGTATAGCGATCATTGCGCACGTGCAGGCGCTGGCAGGCGATGCCCTCCGCGTGCAGCTTGCGCATCAGGTCCGCGCGCCGCTCGGCGCGCAGAGAATAAGTCCAGTAGCCCGATACCGCATCCTCGCGCCGGCGGAGCAGCATGAGACCAGAGGTGTGCGCGAGCGCGCTGTCGTAGTAACGGCCATTGGCGCGCTGGCGCGCGACGAGCTCCTCGACCAGCGGGAACTGCGCAACGCCTATCGCGGCGTTGATATTGTTCATGCAAAAATTGTAACCCGGAACCGCGATATCGCTGTCGGGGTTGAGATCGCCCGAGGGCAGGCGAAAGCTGGGCTGGTGTATGCCGTAGCGGCGCAGCCGGCGCGCGCGTTCGTAATCGTCCGGGCTGGCGCAGAACAGGGCGGCGCCTTCGCCGGCGGTGATCTGGCGCACCGCGGAGAAGGAGTAGATGCAGAAATCGCCGCCGTCGCGGCCGAGCTTCCGGCCGCGGTACTCGGCGCCGAAAGCTTCGGACGCGTCTTCGATCAGCTTCAGGCCGTGGGTGCGTGCCGCAGCCTGCAAGGCCTCGAGGTCGGCGACGTCGCCTGACCAGTGATGGGCAAGGATGGCGCGCGTGCGCGGCGTCACCATCTCGGCGATGCGCGCCGGGTCGAGCATGCCGGTGGCCGGATCCACATCGCACCACAGCGGGCGCGCGTACAGATTGGCGATGGGCATGCTGGTGGCGAGGCAGACCATGGGCGAGACGATGACTTCGTCCTCCGGGCGCACGCCGGCCATGAACAAGGCCAGAGTCAGCGCGCCCGATACCTCGCTCATTGCGCACACCCGCGGATTGCCGGTATAGGCGGCGAGCCCGCGCTCGAACTCCTCGACTTTTGCGCCGTGCGCGAGGTAGCCGCTCGCGAGCGTCGCCTCCAGCGCCGCGCTCGCGCCCCCGGGCATATGCACCTTGAACAGCGGAATGCGAACGCCCATAGTTACCAGCCCTGGCGCAGCGCATCGGCGATGCGTTCGCGCTCGGCGTCGCCCACCCACCAGCCGCAGGGGATGTGCAGCATGGCGGCGTAGAACCGGTCCAGGCCGGGTAGCTCGCAGCGGCTGGCGGCGAACACGCTGTGGCGGTCGTTGCGCTGGTGCGCGAGCGAATTGCCGATGCCGAGTTCGGTCAACCGGCGCGCGAGCTCGTCGCGGCGCTCGGCGAGCACGGTGTAGAACCAGTAGGAGGGTTCCGCCGCCGCATCCCAGGCGCACAAGCGGATTCCGGGAATGCCGCTCAGCGCCGCATCGAAGTATCTGCCGTTGGCGATATGGCGCGCTATCACCGGCGCGATGTAGTCCAGCTGCACCAGCCCTATGGTCGCGTTGACGTTGTTCATGTGGTATTTGAAGCCGACCTCGGCTACGTCGACCTCGGTGCGCGGCGCGGCGCGGTCGATGCCGAACCAGCGCAGGCGCCGGCCGCGCGCGAGATCGTCCGGGTTGCGGCAGGCGAGCATGCCGCCGTCGACCGTGGTCATGTGCTTGATCGCCTGCAGCGAATACATCGTGTATTCGGACTGGCTGCCGATCGGCAGCCCGGCGTAGCGCGCGCCCAAGGCATGTGCCGCGTCCTCGATCACCGCCACGCCGTGGCGCTCCGCGACCGTCCGGATCGCGGCCATCGAAGCCGGGATGCCGCCGTAATGCACCACCAGGATGGCGCGCGTGCGCGGGGTAATTTTTGCGGCGATTGCGGCGGCGGCGAGATTGCCGTTAAGCGGATCGACATCGGCCCATACGACGCGCGCGCCGGCGTGCAGTATCGAAAGATTGGTCGGTTCGGCGGTCATCGCGGTGGATATGACTTCGTCGCCGGGCCCGGCGCCCGCCAGCAGCAGGGCGGTATGCAGCGCGGCGGTCCCGGAATAAAAAGACAGCATATGCGGGTGGCCGGCGAAGGCGCCGAAACGCTGCTCGAATTCGGCCACGGGCGGGCCTTCGGAAATCTGGCCGCTGTAGAGCACCTCGCGCAGGCGCGGCAGCAGCGCTGCCTCCGGCGCCATGAAGACTTTGAACAGCGGTATCTGTGCGGCGCTCTTGCTCATGCGTCCGGTCGGTGCATATTGTTTTTCGCTTGGGGGCTGCCAGACATGAGCGCGGCCAGGATGGATGACGCTGCGATTCTAGCAGTCTGATGAGCAAGGCGGGGCGCGCCCCTGTCCTATCCCCCGAACGAGAGGGTTGCACGGTTCGAAGCATCGCCTATGAACAGTGGAGGCAGGATGGACGTTGCTATAATCGGGCACACGGTTTCTTGCGCGGTACCGCCCCGGATGAATCAGGAAAGCAACGAGCAAAAGCTGGAACGCGCAATCGGCCTGCATAACGCAGGCAAGCTGGATGCGGCCGAGATCCTGTACCGCGAATTGCTGCAGGATGTGCCGGGCCACCACGCGGCCCTGCATCTCACCGGACTGATCGCGCACCATCGCGGCCGCCACCGCGAAGCCGTGACCCTGATCGAAGCGGCGTTGGCCGGCGGCGCCTCGGCCGCGCCGATACACAGCAATTGCGGGGTGGCCTACCGGGCCTTGGGCGAATTCGACAAGGCTGCGCAGCATTTTAAGCGCGCGATCGAACTCGATCCGGGGTTTGCCGAGGCGAATCTCAATTACGCCTTGATGCTGCTCGACCAGGGATTGGCCGGGGAGGCGGCGGGGCACTTCGGCATCGTGCTGGCGCTGCGCCCTGAGTCGTTCGATGCCAATTTCTATCTCGGGCGCATCTATGTGGACGAGGACAAGCCCGCGCTGGCCGCCGAGCGTCTGCGCGCCGCGCTGCTGTTACGGCCCGACCATGCCGAAGCGCAGGTCCTTCTGGCGCGGGCGCTGCTGGCGCTGGGCGACACGCGCGCCGCGCTGCAAACCCTGGCAGCGGTGTTGAAGCTGCAGCCGGAGCACGGCCAGGCGGCCTATCTTGCGGCCAAGGCAGCGTTCGAACTCTGCCACGAGGCTGAGGCCCTGACCTACCTCGATCAGGCGCTGCGCAACCGGTCCGCGCCGGAGGGCGCTACGGGCATGTGCGCCGCCCGCGCCCGGCTGGGGCAGATCGATCTGTGGTGCGCAGCCACGGACGCGCGCTTGACCACCATGGCCAGACCGCAATGGCTGCGTCTGCCGCAGCCCAAGGCGCTGCCCGAGGGCGAAGCGCAGTTTTTCGCCCAGCCCAAGCCGTTCGCACTGGAAATATTTCTCGCGCGCATCCCGCAGGCGCGGGTGCTGCCGCAAGAGCTGCTGCTGCTGTCCTCGGACCAGCAGTTGTTCCTCGATGGCTGCGTGGCCTTTGCCAATCAGTACGCCTTGCGCGAAGGCGGGGCGATCCGGCACTGCGCCGACGATGGCCGGGTGCTGTTGAAAGTGCCGGCGCGTCGACTTGCAATCGACACGCCTTGTGTCTGGCTGGGTTCCGGCAGCGGGCGCTTCCAGTGGTTATTCGAATCAATCGCGCGGCTATGGACCGTCGCGCAACAGCCGGAACTGCTGAGCCTGCCCTTGCTGGTGCAGGACGGCCTCAGCCCCTGGCAGGATGACATCCTGCGCCTGCTCGGCTACGGCGCCGAGCGGCGCATCGAAGTGCCTGCCGACGCCATGCTCGAATGCCGGGAGCTGCACGCCGCGTCCCTGGTGACGACCGGCTACTTCATCGCGCCGGTGGCCATACAGCATCTGCGCCGGGAACTGGCGCGGCGCATCACGCCGCAGGCGGATGCGCCGCGGCGCATCTATGTGTCCCGCCGCGGCGCGGCGACGCGCAGGCTGGCCAACGAGGCTGAATTGTTGCCGCTGCTCGCGCAGCACGGGTTCGTCGAAGTGCATCCCGAAAGCCTGAATGCGGCCCAGCAACTGGCCTTGTTCCAGTCGGCGGATGTTATTCTCGGCGTGGACGGGGCGGCGCTGGTCAATTTGCTGATCGCGCCGGCGCATGCCAGGGTCGGGGTCATCGTCGCGCGCGGCCTGTATCGACCGCGCCACCATTACGTATCGGCGCCGATCGGGCACGACCTCACCTACCTCTGCGCCGAACCCGATTTCGCGTCGCACCCGGCGCTGGCCGAGTGCGACGTCACGCTCCCGCGCGCAGCGCTGGAAGCGTTTCTTGGCCAGGCCTGATGCGGGGCCGGCGGCCCGCGGTTTGACCGCCGGCGTGCCCGTCTAGCTGTATCATTGCATTAAATAGAGGGCTGTTGCGACGCTGGAGTATCATTGCAATATCTCAGAAATATATGAAGAAATTATTTAATTACAGGGCATTATTCATTGCATAATTATTGCTCGTGATGCGCCTCCGAACCGGAAATCAGCTGCGGGCAGCCCGTTCGTATCGACACGCCCAGTCGCGCCACATCTGGCGATACGCGGTCTCGAGGGAGCGCGCAAAGCCGGCGTAGTCCATCAGCGGCGAGGCGGCGAAGCGCGGACGCAGACCGGCGCGCAAGGCGGCCAGGCGCGGCGGATCCAGCGCAAGTTCCCGTGCCTTGTCCACATACTGTCGCGCATCGGTTGCGATCAGGTCCGTCAGCCCGAGATTAGCCAGCATGCTCGCGCTCTGCCGGCCGGCAATGGTGGTGCCCGCCAGGGTGATGATGGGTACCCCCAGCCACAGGGCTTCGAAACTGGTCATGCCGCCGCAGAACGGAAAAGGATCGAGGGCGATATCGATTTCGGCATAGGCGGCCGGCGATTGCGCTATCGGCGAAAATCCGCGCAGATCGAGTCGCTCCGGCGCGATGCCCAGCCGCCCGCAGCGCTCGCGGAAGCGCCGGACATGCGCGCTGTCGTCCAGGGCCGCCGATTGCAGCAGCAGTTTCGAGCCGGGCACGGCCTGCAGCACCTGCGACCAGAGCGCCAGCACCGGCTCATTCAGTTTGGCGAGATTGTTGAGGCTGCCGAAAGTGATGTGGCCGGCCGTCTCAAGCGGCAACGGGCTGACTTCGGGCATGTACCCGGGCGGCTCGTAGCAGAAACGCGTGTGCGGCAGGCGCAGCAGGCGCTCCACGTAAAGGTTTTCCTGGCCGGGGGGCGAGGACCACGGATCGCTCAGGAAATAATCCATGGTCGCAAGCCCGGTGGTGTTGAAATAGCCCAGCCAGCTGACCTGGACCGGGGCGGGCTTGCGCGCGAAGGCGAGCAGGCGGCTGTAGGCGGTGTGGCCGGCCAGATCCACCAGGATGTCGATGCGGTCGGCGCGTATCTGCGCGCACAGGGCCGCATCGTCGATCGTCGCGACCGCGCGCCAGCGTTCCGCCAGCGATTTGATGCGCAGCGTCACCACGTCTTCGCCGGCGTAGTTGTAGTAGCAGGTGACCTGCGTCTGCGCCGGGTCATGCGCCGCCAATATCGGCGTGAATATCGCGCTCACCGGGTGGCGGCGGAAATCGGGCGAGACGTAGCCTATGCGCAGGCGGCGCTCCGGGTCGCGGTCGTTGGCGTGGCGCGCCTGTCTGGGGTAGTGCGGCGCGGCGACGCATTCGGCCCATTTGCGGTGCTCGGCGAGCGATAGCTCCGGCGTGCAGCCGGGGTCGTAATTGAGGCAGGCGATCACGCTCGCCAGCGCTTCGGGAAAATCGGGTGCGAGCCGGTAGGTTTCGCGATAGTGAAACACGGCTTCGGTGATCCGGCCCAGCTGGTTGTAGCAATTCGCCAGGTTGTTGTGCGCCTGGGCGCTATCGGGTTGCAGGGCGAGCACGGCTGCGTAGTGCCCGGCGGCCTCGGTCCAGCGGCCCAGTTGTTGCAGGCAGTAGGCCAATGCGCTGCGGGCTGCGGCCGGATCGGCCGTTTCCTGCAAGATCGGGCGTAGCGCGTCGGCCGCCTCTTGGTAGCGGTCCTTGCGGCTGGGGTCGCGATCGGCTGCAGCAATCAGCGCGTTCGCCAGGGCATATCCGGTTTCGGCCGACGGGCGTGCCGCCGCCGCGCGGCGAAACTCGTCGACCGCCGCATCGAATGCGCCGGATTGCGCCAGCGCGGTTCCCAGGTTGTAGCGCGACAGAAAGTGGTCCGGATCGAGACGCAGGGCCGCGCGGTAGCTGTCGATTGCCGGCATCGGGTGCCCTTGCGCGGCGAGCGCGTTGCCCAGATTGCAGTGATAGATGGCTTTGTCCGCCCTCAGCGCGATGGCGGCGCCGATTTGCGCCACGGCGGCGGCGTGATCGCCGCGCTGGTGCGAAATCAGGCCGAGCAGGTGGGTGGCGTCCGGATTGCGCGGATCGGCGCGCAGCATGGCGCGGTAGTGCGCCTCGGCCGCCGCCAGATCGCCGCACTCATGCAGGCGCAGCGCTTCCTGCAACAGGTCGGATTGGTCTCCCGGGCTGTGTTGCGGCATGGCGCTACTCGTAGCGCAGGGCTTCGATCGGCAACAGCCTGGAGGCCTTGCGTGCCGGATAGAAGCCGAAAAATATTCCGATCGCCGCGGCAAAACCCACCGCGAGCACCACCGACGCGGGCGACAGGCTGGTGCGCCAGCCGGCGAACTGGCCGATGGCGAGCGAGCCGGCGAGGCCGAGCGCGATGCCGAGCAGCCCGCCGATCAGCGACAGCGTCACCGCCTCCACCAGGAACTGCCTGAGGATGTCGCCGGCGCGCGCGCCCACCGCCATCCTCAGGCCGATCTCGCGCGTGCGCTCGGTCACCGATACCAGCATGATGTTCATGATGCCGATGCCGCCGACCAGCAGCGACACCGAGGCCACGGCGGCGAGCAGCAGCGTCAGCACCTTGCTCGAGGCCTCCTGCGCCTGCAGGATTTCGGCGAGGTTGCGGATACTGAAGTCGTCGTCGGCGCCCTGCTGCAGCTTGTGGCGCTGGCGCAGTAGCTCGCGGATGTGGTCCTCCGCGTCCTTCATGTTCTGCCCGTCGCGCACCTTGACCGAGATCACGCCGACGCGCCGCAGCTTGCCCTGCGGGTTGCCGAACAGGCGGTTGCGCGCGGTGGTCAGCGGCACCAGCACGACGTCGTCCTGGTCCGTGCCCATCATGCTCTGCCCCTTCTTGTCGAGCACGCCGATCACCGTGAACGGGACTTTGCGGATGCGTATCTGCTGGTCCACCGGATCGGCGCCGCCGAACAGCTCCCTGACTATCGTCTGGCCGACCAGCGCGACTTTGCCCGCGCCGCTCACCTCCTGCGGCTCGAAGCCGCGGCCCGAGACGATAGGCCACTCGCGCACTTCGAGGAATTCCGGGGTCACGCCCTGGATGACCGTGGACCAGTTGTTGTTGCCCGCAATAAGCTGGCCGCTGCCGCGGTTGGACGGCGCCGAGGTCTGCACCTCGTGCACCTCGCGCGTGATCGCCCAGGCGTCGTCCTCGGTCAGCGACTGCGCGGAACTGCCGCCGAGGCGCACGCCGCCCGAGGTGGTCGAGCCGGGGATGACGATCATCAGGTTGGAGCCCAGGCTCTTGATCTGCTCCTCGACGCGCGCCTGCGCGCCGCCGCCGACCGCGATCATGGTGATCACTGCCCCGACGCCGATGATGATGCCGAGCATGGTGAGGATGGAGCGCAGCTTGTTCACCTTCAGCGCGCGCAGCGCGATGCGCAATGTGGCGAGCAGGTCCATGCTTCAGGCCACCGACTCCGCGGTCCTGGCCTGGCGCAGCAGCGCCTCGGCGTCGCTGGTTTTTTGCACCGGATGATCCTCGACCACCATGCCGTCGAGGAAATGGATGTTGCGCTTGGCGAAGGTCGCGATGTCCTGCTCGTGGGTGACGATCACCACAGTCATGCCGTCGCGATTGAGCTTCTGCAGCAGCGCCATCACCTCCAGGCTGGTGCGCGAATCGAGCGCCCCGGTCGGTTCGTCCGCGAGGATCAGCACCGGGTCGTTGACCAGCGCGCGCGCGATCGCGACGCGCTGCTGCTGGCCGCCTGAGAGCTGAGCCGGATGATGGTCCATGCGGTCGGCGAGGCCGACTTGGGCCAGCCGTTTTTTCGCGCGCGCATGGCGCTCGGCCGCGGGCACGCCGCCGTAGAGCAGCGGCAGTTCGACGTTGTCCAGCGCAGTCGTGCGCGGCAGCAGGTTGAACTGCTGGAACACGAAGCCGATGCGTTTGTTGCGGATCGCCGCCAGCGCGTCGCCGGAGAGCGCGGAGACGTTCTCGCCGGCGAGGGTGTATTCGCCGCGTGTCGGGCTGTCCAGGCAGCCGATCAGGTTCATGAACGTCGACTTGCCCGAGCCCGAGGGCCCCATCACGGCGACGAACTCGTTCGGCTCGATCGCTACCGACACGCCGCGCAGTGCGGCGACCGTCTGCTCTCCGACCAGGTATTCCTTGACCAGGCCTGTGGTCCGGATCAGCGGCTCAGCCATGTGCGCCTGCCTTGCCTAGAACGGCAGCCGCGGACCGCTCGGGCGCGTCCCGGCGCCGCCCGCTTGCGCTGCGCCGATAATGACCCCGTCGCCTTGCTTGAGTTCGGCGCCGACGAGTTCGGTCATGCTGCCGTCGGAAAGCCCGGTGCGCACGCTGAGCGCCTTGGGCGGGCCGCTGGCGTCGAGCACGAACACGCGTCCGCGGCCGATGTTCGCGCCGGCTGCGCGGCCGGCCGATTCGGCGACGATTTCTTCGTATTTCCGTGTCTGTTCCGGTTTGAGCATCTCGGTGATTCGCGCGCGCACCTCGCTGCGCACACGCTCGCCCGCCTTGGCGCGGTCGGCTTCGGGCAGTTCGCGCAGCGTGACCAGCTTCTGCTGCAGGTCGGTCAGTATCGGATCGAGCCGCGCCTGCTGCTCCGCGTCCAGATTGAGCGCGCTCACCAGGCGCGTGCGCAGCTGCTGCGCGGCATCGGTCGCGGGCGCTGCGGGGCTTGCGCTGGCCGCGCCCGGCGTGCCGCTGTCGCTGAATCCCAAGGGACGGAAGCGCAAGGCCGCATTGGGCAGCTTGAGCACGCTGTCGCGTGTATCCGTGGTGATGCGCACGTTCGCCGTCATCCCGGGCAGCAATTGCAGATCCGGATTGGCCGCGGAAATCACCACGGTATAGGTGACCACGTTCTGCACCACCAGCGCCGCCTTGCGCACCTGCATCACGTTGCCGCGGAAGGTGCGACCGGGGAAGGCGTCGACCGTGAATGTCGCGTTCTGATCGACTTTGACCCGGCCCACGTCGGCCTCGTCGATCGAGGCTTCGACCTGCATTTCACGCAGGTTCTGCGCGATCTGGAACAGCTCGGGCGCCTGCAGGCTCGCGGCCACGGTCTGGCCGGCATCCACGCTGCGCTTGATCACCACGCCGTCTACCGGCGCGCGGATGATGGTGCGATCCAGGTCGACCTTGGCCTGCGCCATCTGCGACTCGCGCTGCTTGACCACGGCTTCGGCGTTCTTTGCCTGTGCTTCGGCCACGGCCAGCTGCGCGCGCGCCGTCTTGACCTGCTCCTGCGCGGCGTTGTACACGGCCAGCGCCTTGTCGCGGTCGGCAACCGAGATGAAGCCCTTCTCGACCAGCATCTGCTTGCGCTCGTAGTCGCGCTTGGCGTCGGCGAGGTTGACCTCGTTGCGCGACACCTCGGCGCGCTGCGCGCCCACGCTCGCCATTTGCGTCAGCACCGTCGCGCGGGTCGCCTCGAGGTCGGCCATCGCCTGCCTCACCCTGAGTTCGAACGACTCCGGGTCGATGCGCGCGATCACCTGGTCTTTCTTGACCGGCGAATTGAAGTCGACGTACAGCTCTTTGATCTGCCCCGAGACCTGGGAGCCGACCAGCACCGATATGACCGGATTGAGGGTGCCGGTCGCGGACACCGCCGCGGTGATCGGCCCTTTTTCCACCTTGCCCAGGCGGTACGCCGGTTCGTCGCCTCTGATCGATGCGTAGTGGTAAACGCCGAATGCGGCGCCCGCCACGAGTGCGGCGGCGGCGATCAGCAACAGGGTTTTCTTCATCGGTCCGGAAGGCTGGATGCTGTAAGCCACAAGCTTACCATGCAGATTCCAGGCAACGTTGTTACCAAATATTTCGGCGCGTAACCGGATCGTTCCGTCGCTGACTGCAGGTGCCGGCGCCGGGCGCAAACCGCAGCCGCAGGCTCAGCGATTCACGTAGTGACCCGACTTCCCGCCTTTCTTTTCCAGTAGCCGTATATTCCCGATGCACATGCCGCGGTCGACGGCTTTGCACATGTCGTAAATCGTGAGCAAGCCCACGCTGACCGCGGTCAGGGCTTCCATTTCGACCCCGGTACGGCCCAGCGTTTCCACGCTGACGGTGAGCGTGATGCCGCAGCCTACGGCGTCGGGTTCGAATTCGGCGCCGATCCGGGTCAGCGCCAGCGGGTGTGCCAGCGGAATCAGGTCCGAAGTGCGCTTGGCCGCCTGGATCGCGGCCAGACGTGCCACGCCCAGCACGTCTCCTTTCTTCGCGCTGCCCTCCTGGATCAGGCGCAGCGTTGCAGGCTGCATCTGAATCGAGCCGCAGGCGCGGGCGATGCGATGGGTTTCGGCCTTGCCGCCGACATCGACCATGTGCGCCTGGCCCTGCGCGTCGAAATGGGTGAGCTTTTTCGTCTTTCCCGGGGAACTTCGCTTCATAGCGGAGTATCATATCATCGTGCGTATCAGTAGCTTGCTTGCATTGTTTCTGGCGATCGCGCCACCCGTCCTGGCCGAGGGGCTGCCGGACCTCGGCGACACGGCGCAACTCGCGCTTACGCCGCAAATGGAGCGCCGCGTGGGCGAGTCCATCATGCGCGACATCCGCCTGCACGAACCCGATTTCGACGACGATCCGGAGGTCACCGCCTACCTGAACGTGCTCGGCAACCGCCTGGTTGCCAACAGCCAGGATGTGCGCCAGGACTTCGAGTTTTTCCTGGTCAAGGATCCGACGCTGAACGCGTTCGCCCTTCCCGGGGGCTACATCGGGGTGAATACCGGGACCATCGTGGGCGCACAGAGCGAATCGGAACTCGCCGCGGTGCTGGCGCACGAGATTGCGCACGTGACCCAGCACCACATGGCGCGCATGGCCAGCAACCAGGGCAAGCTGTCGGCGGCGGCGCTGGCGGCCATGGTGGTGGCTATCCTGGCGCGCAACTCCCAGGCCGGGGCGGCGGCGGCGGCGATCGGGCAGGCGGGCGCGATCACCGCGCAAATCGGTTTTACGCGAGAGTACGAACGCGAGGCGGACCGAATCGGCTTCCTTACGCTGGAGAAAGCCGGGTTCGACGCGCGCGCCATGCCTTCGTTTTTCCTGCGCATGCAGAAGGCGGGGCACCTGTACGAAAATAACGCGCCGACCTATCTGCGTACCCACCCGATTACCACCGAACGCATTGCCGACGCCGAGAACCGGATTCAGGGCCTGCCGTACAAGCAGATGGCGGACAGCCTGGACTTCCAGCTGGCGCGGGCCAAGCTGCGCGCCGGCCAGGGGACGCCGCGCGACGCGACGGCGCTGCTGGAGGCCGACCTGCGCGACAAGAAATACAACAACGAAATCGCCGCGCGCTACGGCGTGGCCGTGGCCTTGCTGCGCGCGAAGGAGCCGGCCCGCGCCGCGGCGGCGCTCGCGCCGCTGATGAAGAGCACGCAGCACCCGATGTTTTACGGCCTGGAGGCGAGCATCAAGCGCGCCAGCGGCGACGATCCGGGCGCATTGGCGGTGCTGAAGCAGGCGCTGGTCGACTATCCGAACAACCGCGCGCTCAACTATGCTTGTATCGAGGTGTTGCAGCAGCTCGGGCAGAACCGCGAGGCGTCCGCGCTACTGGACGAGCAGTTGCGGAACTACCCGCACGATGCGAAGCTCTACGGCCTGCGCGCCAAGGGTTATGCGTCTCTGGGCAAGCGGCTGCTGCAGCACCAGGCGCAGGCCGAGGCCTATGTGCTTCAGGGCAGCCTGCCGGCGGCGATCGAACAGCTCCAGTTGGCGCAAAAAAGCGGCGACGGGGATTTTTATCAGCTCTCGAGCGTGGACGCGCGCCTGCGCGATCTGCGCGCGAGGCTGGCGCAGGAAACGAAGGAGAAGAAAGAGGACAAATAGAACGCGAATCGGCCTGGTGCGCGCGCGCGGCTCAGCCCGATTTCCCGGGGGCTTCGAAATAGGCTTCGTACAGCAGATCGAAAGTCATCTCGGTTTCGGCCAGCAGCTGGTCCTCGCTCTCGGTGCGGCGCACGGCGCCCTGGATCAGCGTCTGCACCCCCGCGGCTTCGGCTACCTTGGTGTCCCCCGCGTTGAGCGCATGAATCAGCGCGCCGATGCGCGCAAGCGCGGCGTTTTTCTCCAGCCTGAACCCGGATAGGATTTCCTCGAACGTGACCCGGTCGCTGGTGTTGTAGAAAGTTGCGCCGGCGTAGCCGTAGCCGATTGCGTTCGCCGGGCAGTCCTGGTTCTTGTCCAGCCACAGCAGCTTCGCTTCCGGGTCGATGAAGCGCCGTATCAGCCAGGCCGAGGCCAGTTGGTCCGCCCACAGGGGTTTGCGCGTCGCCCACACGCGCCGGAAATACAGCTTGCCGGTGGTGTCCAGCGCGCTCGCCTTCTTCTGCGCTTGGGGGAACATCAGCGCGTGCACCGCTTGCTCCGCCTCTACCAGCGCGCGCGCGGCGCGCTCCTTCGATGCCGACGGAAAAAAATCGAGGGTGCTGATGTTCTTGAAATCGCGCTTGTGCTTCGCGAGCAGGCGCATGATGGAGACCGAATCGGTGAGGCCGACAGCGGACTTGATGCTCTCCACGGTCTTGATCAGCGCTTCGTATTTGTGGGTGCGATCGAACAGGCCGAGGAAATGCTGGGTCTGCGCCTCATCCAGGCTGTTCACCGACAGCAGGTGGGCCGAGCCGCCGATGCGCGCGATGTGATCGCTGAGACTGGTCAGGCCCTGGCGAGCGGCCGGCGTATCCGGCAGCAGAAACACGCCGTCGCGCAACACCGCGCATCCCAGCGACTCCAGCGTGCGCAGCACCCGCATGCGCGCCGCCGGGTCTTCGGTGGGCAGGGCGGTGACGTAGGCGAGCCAGCGCGCGGCGGTGACCCCGGATCTGGCGCTTTCTTCGGCCATGGCTATAGTCCCTTCCTCTTACGTGCCTGCGCACAGCCCGAATAGCGTTCGGCTTGCGTCTGTTTCATGGTTCCACCCCCGTCCCGTACGTAGACGATACTACCAATTTCGACCAGCGGCTTCCAGCCATAGCCTCGGGCGTCGTCGCGGCAGAACGCTTGGGCAAAGGGCGCGCGTGGATTACAATTCACGCAGGGTCTGCTGACATTCGATGTTCATCTGCTTAATGTCAACAAACCCTGTGTCCCACGCTCCCATAATCTGCCTACACGGCCCATCCCACTTCCTGGAGTTCCCCGGTGCAAATCGTTTGCCTTGATCTGGAAGGTGTCCTGATCCCTGAAATCTGGATCGAATTTTCCCAACGCAGCGGCATCCCGGAGCTGGCCCGGACCACGCGCGACGAACCCGATTACGACAAGCTGATGCGCGGCCGCATCGACATCCTGGGCGCGCGCGGGCTCGGCCTGCCGGACATCCAGAAGGTGATCTCCGGCATGGCGCCGCTTGCGGGGGCGCGCGAGTTTCTCGACTGGCTGCGCGGGGAATGCCAGGTGGTGATCCTGTCGGACACCTACTATCAGTTCGCGGCGCCCTTGATGCGCCAGCTGGGTTATCCGACGCTGTTCTGCCACGAACTGCTGGTCGAGCCCGGCGGCCGGGTGCGCGATTACCGGCTGCGCATGAAGGACCAGAAGCGCGCTTCGGTCAAAGCGTTCAAACAGCTCAACTTCCACACCATCGCCGCCGGCGATTCGTACAACGACACCAGCATGCTGGCCGAGGCCGATGCCGGAATTCTGTTCTGTCCGCCCGACAATGTGGCCGCGGAGTTCCCGCAGTTTCCGGTGACCCGCGACTACGCCGCGCTGCGCCGGGCAATCATGGCCGCAAGCAGCGCCTGAAGCGCGTTTCCTTCTACGACCCCGCGACCGCGCGGCGGGAGGGGAAACGCAAGCCAGGCAAAGCGCGGCCGGCGTCAACAAGGAGAACGAAATGAACGACAAGGAAAAAAAAGGCAAGCCGCAATCCGTATCGGTCAAACCGGGCGACGGCGCCGATCGTGCGCTGGACGTGCTGCATTTCGAGCGCGACTCGCTGCGCGCGATCTTTTCGCCCAAGAGCGTGGCGGTGATCGGCGCGACCGAGCAAGAAGGCAGGGTAGGGCGCACGGTGCTGTGGAACCTGATCAGCAATCCGTTCGGGGGCGCGGTCTATCCGGTCAACCAGCGGCACCGCCATGTGCTGGGCATCAAGGCCTACGCCAGCGTAAGCGATCTGCCCGAGCCGGTCGATCTCGCGGTCATCGTTACCCCGGCCCCGACCGTGCCGGGCATAGTCAAAGAGTGCGTCGCGGCCGGCGTGAAAGGCGCGATCATCATCTCGGCCGGGTTCAAGGAGGCGGGCGCGGCCGGCGTCGAACTGGAACGCCAGATTGCCGAATACGCGCGCGGCAAGATGCGCCTGATCGGACCGAATTGTCTGGGCGTGATGCGCCCGGCGACGCACCTCAACGCGACCTTCGCGAGCGCGATGGCGCGCCCGGGCACGGTCGGCTTCATCAGCCAGAGCGGCGCGCTCTTAACCGCCGTGCTCGACTGGAGCTTCCGTGAAAACGTGGGCTTCAGCGCCTGCGTCTCCGTCGGGTCCATGCTCGACGTCGACTGGGGCGATCTGATCAACTATCTCGGCGACGATCCGCACACGCACAGCATCATGATTTACATGGAGTCGATAGGCGATGCGCGCTCGTTCATTTCCGCCGCGCGCGAGGTTGCGCTGACCAAGCCCATCATCGTGATCAAGGCCGGGCGCACCGCGCAAGCGGCCAAGGCCGCGGCCTCGCATACCGGCGCGCTCGCAGGCTCGGACGACGTGCTCGACGCGGTGTTCCGCCGCTGCGGCGTGCTGCGCGTCAATTCGATTTCCGACCTGTTCTACATGGCCGAGGTGCTGGCCAAGCAGCCGCGCCCGTCCGGCCCGCGCCTGACCATCGTCACCAACGCCGGCGGACCGGGCGTGCTCGCCACCGACACCCTGATCGCCCTGGGCGGCGAACTGGCGGAGTTGTCCGAACCGACGCTGCAGGCGCTGGACAAAGTGCTGCCGCCGCACTGGAGCCACGGCAATCCGATCGACATCCTCGGCGACGCCGATCCGGAGCGTTATGCGCAGGCGCTAGCGATCGCGGCCAAGGATCCGAACAGCGATGGCCTGCTGGTGGCGCTTACGCCGCAGGCGATGACCGATCCGACCGAAACGGCGCGGCGCCTGACGGCGTTCGCGGTGACGCGCGGCAAACCGGTGATTGCCAGCTGGATGGGCGGGAAGGACGTGGTCGCCGGAGAAGGCATCCTGAATCAGGCGAACATACCGACTTTTGGCTACCCGGATACCGCCGCGCGCATCTTCACCCTGATGTGGCGCTACGCCTACAACCTGCGCGGCCTGTACGAAACACCGCTGCAGGTCGAGTCGGAGACGGATGCGGCGCCGGACCGCGCGCGGGTCGAGCAGCTGATACACGCCGCGCGCACCTCCGGCCGCACCCTGCTCTCCGAGTTCGAGTCGAAACAGGTGCTCGCGGCCTACGGCATCCCGACTGTGCCCACACGCATCGCCGCGAGCGAGGACGAGGCGGCGCAGTGCGCGGCCGACATGGGCTATCCGGTGGTGCTCAAACTGCATTCGCACACGATCACGCACAAGACCGACGTCGGCGGCGTGCGGCTGAACCTGGAGGACGCGCACGCGGTGCGCAGCGCCTACCGCGCGATCGAATCCGCCGCAAAGGCGGTGCCCGATGCGCCCGCCGGCGGACACTTTCTCGGCGTCACGGTGCAGCCGATGGTCAGGCTGGAAGGCTACGAGCTGATCGTCGGCAGCAGCATCGACGCGCAATTCGGCCCGGTGCTGCTGTTCGGCGCCGGCGGGCAACTGGTCGAGGTGTTCCGCGACCGCGCACTCTCCCTGCCACCGCTCAACACCACGCTGGCGCGGCGCATGATGGAGCAGACGACGATACACAAAGCCTTGCTCGGCGTGCGCGGGCGCGCGCCGGTCGATCTGGCCGCGCTGGCGCGATTGCTGGTGCGCTTCAGCCAGCTGGTGACCGAACAGCGCTGGATCAAGGAGATCGATATCAACCCGCTGCTCGCCGGCGCCGCGGTCGCGGGCGCTCAGGCGGGCTCCGGCATCCTCGCGCTCGACGCGCGCATCCTGCTGCACGCAGAGGACGTGAGCGAGGAGCAGCTGCCCAGGCTGGCCATCCGGCCCTACCCGTCGCAATACGCTTCGGCCTGGACGTCGAAGGCCGGCATGGCGGTCACCATCCGTCCGATCCGCCCGGAGGACGAGCCTCTGATGGTCAAGTTCCACACCACCCTGTCCGAGGAAAGCGTGTACATGCGCTACTTCCACTTCATCCAGTACAACCAGCGCGTGGCGCACGAACGCCTGACCCGTCTGTGCTTCATCGACTACGACCGCGAGATGGCGCTGGTGGTGGAGCGTAAAGATCCGCAAACCGGCGAGCAGTCGGTGCTCGCGATCGGGCGCCTGAGCAAGGTGCACCAGACCGCCGAGGCCGAGTTCGCGATACTCGTGAGCGACGCCTGGCAGGGACACGGTTTCGGCGCGGAACTGTTGCGCCGGCTGGTGCAGATCGGGCGCGACGAAAAGCTGCAGCGCATCGTCGCCACCATCCTGGCCGAGAACATCGCGATGCAGCGCGTGTCGCGCAAGGTGGGTTTCAAGCTGAAGCGGGTCGAGTCGGAGTTCCAGGCCGAGCTCGACCTGGCCAAGGCGTGAAGCCCGTGCGCTTTCATCCCCGCGGCTGAGCGCATCATGGAATCGCGGTTGAACGAGCTTGAGGCGAAAATAAGTTTCGCCGACGATTTGCTCGATGCGCTCAACCGCACGGTGTATCGCCAGCAGCAGCAGATCGAGCAGTTGCAGCGGGATATACGCGAGCTGCGCCAGCAGCTGCAGGAAGCGGCGCCGGCCGAGCCGGCGAGCCGGGGCGACGAGATTCCGCCGCACTATTGATCGTGTCGCCGGCCATTCGGTTGCGACGAACCCGGGGGGCGCGATCGCAGGGACGCGTAAGGGCGGGCAAGGCGTCGACCTGTTGCGCTCGCCTGGGCGATCTAGGTGCGGCGGCGGATCGGGTGTATGATTTCGCGCGAGCGTCGTGAACGACGCGCTGCGCCGGCCACCGATTCGCCTACAGGGAAATCACGGATGACGATCTCCAAAACCGACAAGATGATCGCGGAGAAAGACGGTGCGATCGGCTGGATCACGTTCAACAACCCGGAGCGGCGCAACGCTGTCTCGATGGCGATGTGGGAAGCGCTGGGCGATATCGTGCGCGATTACGAAAACGACGACGCCATCCGGGTGATCGTGGTGAAAGGGGCGGGGGACAAGGCGTTCGTCTCCGGGGCGGACATCTCCGAGTTCGAAGAGAAGCGCTCTTCGCCCGAGACGACCAGGATCTACAACCAGGCCTCGGGCAAGGCCAACGACGCACTCATGCATGCGGCCAAGCCCACCATCGCCATGATCCGCGGCTTTTGCATCGGCGGCGGCGTATCCGTGGCCTTGTCCTGCGACATGCGCATCGCGGCGGAAGGGTCCAGGTTCGGCGTGCCGGCGGCCAAGCTCGGCCTGGGCTATGACGCCAAGGGCGTGCGCAAGCTGATGGGCGTGGTGGGACCGTCTTTCGCCAAGGAAATCTTCTTCACCGCGCGCCAGTTCACGGCCGAGGAAGCGCTGGGCATGGGACTGATCAATCGCGTGGTCGCCGGGGAGCAGCTGGAAGCGTATGTGCGCAATTACGCCGACACCATCGCCGCCAATGCCCCGCTCACGGTGGCGTCGATCAAGACCATCGTCGCCGAGCTGTCGAAAGACGAGTCCGTGCGCAGTATGGCGCTGTGCCAGGAAGTGGTCGACCGCTGTTTCGCGAGCGAGGATTACGTCGAAGGCCGCACCGCCTTCCTCGCCAAGCGCAAGCCGGTATTCAAGGGTCGCTGAATGATGAAATAATGGGGTCAGGTCTTGCGTCGAGGCAAATGCGTCGCTGCAACACCTGACCCCGACGGGTTGCAAGCAGGGCACATAATAAAAGCAGCATCAGAGACGCAGTATTCATAAAAGACCAAAGGAGGTTACATGAGACAGAACGCGATCCGTTGTTTCCTGGCGCTGCTCGGCGCCGCCGTCACGATCACGGCTTTCCCGGCATGGGGGCAGATGCCCGCGTGGGAGAAAGACTTGTACGACGCGGCGAAGAAGGAGAAACAGTTCACCGTCTATACCGCCCATTACAACACCGAGGAGGCGTCCAGATTGTGCGAAGCCTTCGATAAGAAATACCCGGGGGTGAAGTGCAATTTCGTGCGCACCACGGCGCAGGTGGCCTACCAGCGCTTCCAGCAGGACCTCAAGGCCAATGCGCCCGTGGCTTCGGTGTTCAGCAGCACCGACGTGAGTCACTATCCGCCTCTCAAGAAGAGCGGGCTGCTGCTGCAATACAAACCGCACAATCTGGACAAGATGGTGGATTCGCTCAAGTCATACAACGACGCCGACAACTACTACACGGTCACGGCCGCTGCGTTGATGGTGATCAGCTACAACAACAGCCTGGTTTCCGAGAAGGACGCGCCCAAGAACTGGCCCGACCTGCTGGACCCGAAATGGAAGGACAAGGTTTCGATCGGCCACCCGGCGTTCAGTGGCTACGTGGGAACCTGGGTGGTGCTGATGCGCAAGCTGTACGGTTGGGACTATTTCAAGAAACTGGAGAAGAACAAGCCGCAGATCGGGCGCTCGGTCAACGACACCGTGACCATGCTCAACTCCAAGGAGCGCTGGGTGGCCGCCGGCCCCGAGGCGACGACCCTGCTTTCCCGCGACAAGGGCAATCCCCTCGCCGTGATCTATCCTACGGACGGCAGCTTGCTGATGGTATCGCCCAGTTCGGTTCCGAAGAATGCGCCGGCGCCGAACGCTGGCAAGCTGTACATCGAGTTCCTGCTGGACAGGGAAGCTGCCGAAATCCAGGTCAAATCCCACTCGCTGTCGGTGATCAAGGGCATCAAGGCGGCGCCGGGCGCCAAGCCCCTGGAGGAGATCAAGGTGGTCCGTCCCACCGAGGAAGAGATCACCATAGGCATACCGGAGGTGAAGGAGCAGTTCCGCGATACCTTCGGCATCTAGAACGTGAGCGAGGAGGTTTTGACCGCAGGCGCGCCGCGGCGTGAAGCCGGGCGGCCGGCGCGGGGACCGGAGTTTGGCCGTCGCTGGCGCCACCTGGACAAGTCTGCCTGGGTCTGGCTGCTGGCCATCGTCGTGCTGGTGTTCCTGGTGGTGAATCCGATCGTGCGCCTGCTGATCGTCAGTTTTCAGACGCCGGACACGGAGGCCTTCACCCTGGCCAACTACGTCGCCGCGTACAGCCGCTCGCGTTACCTGGTCGCGCTGGGCAATTCCCTGGTGCTGGGGATATCCGCCGCCAGCTTATGCCTGGTGTTCGGCCTGCCGCTCGCCTGGGCGCTGTCGCGCACGGACATGCCGGCCAAAGGTCTGGTGTGGGTATCCATACTGGGTACCTTCGTCATTCCGCCCTATCTCGGTGCGGTGGGCTGGATACTGCTGGCCGGACCGAACGCGGGATGGCTGAACCGTCTGGTGGTCGAACTGACCGGCATGGAGAAGGGGCCGTTCAACATCTACTCCATGCCGGGGCTGGTGCTGGTGATCGCCTGCTACAGTTTCCCCTACGTGTTCGTGTTTACCAAATCGGCGCTCGATCTGGTTTCCTCCGAAATGGAAGACGCGGCCAACATCCTGGGATCGGGCAACCTGCGCACGACCTTGTCGATTACGCTGCCGCTCGCGCTGCCGGCCATACTGGCGGCCTTCATCCTGGTGTTTCTCGAAGCGATCGCGCTGTTCGGCTCGCCCGCCCTGCTGGCGCTGCCCGGCCGCTTCCATGTCGTCACCACCCAGTTGTGGCAGTTCTTCGAATTTCCGCCCAAGGTCGGTGTGGCGGCGGCCTACGCGATGCCGCTGTTGTGCATCACCATCTTCCTGTTCTGGCTGCAGCGGCGCATCACGCACCGCAAGGGCTATGTTTCGCTCACCGGCAAGGGCGGCGAGCGCAGGCCGATACCGCTGGGGCGCTGGAAATGGCCGCTGCTGGCCTATTGCCTGTTCGTATGCACGCTGTCGTTCTTCATGCCGATGGTGGTGATCTGCCAGGCGGCGCTGGCCAAGGCCTGGGGGCGCGGCTTCGCGCTCGACAATCTGACCTTGAACAACCTTTATTTCACCCTGTTCGAGAATACGCTGACGCGCAACGCGACCATCAATACCTTCATGTATGCGAGCGCGGCCGCGATCATTGCGATCACGCTCGCCCTGTGCGTGGCCTACATCGTGAATCGGGAACTGGTCAGCAAGCGGGTAGGCAATGTCCTGTCGTTCCTGACCATGGCGCCCTTCGTCATCCCCGGCATCGTGCTGGCCATCGGCTTTTACGCCGCCTATACGCGTCCGCCGCTGCTGCTCTACGGCACTGCGTGGATACTGATCCTGGCGTTCGCTACGCGCTTTCTGCCGATTGCCTACGCCAACAGCAACGCGGCGATCCGCTCGATCAACCCGGAGCTGGAGGACGCGGTGCGCATCCTCGGCGGCACCCGTTTCACCGCGATACGCCGGGTGGTGGCGCCGCTCCTGAAGCGCAGCCTCGCCGGCGCCTTCATCCTGGTGTTCATTCCCGCCACGCGCGAACTGTCCGCCGCGATCTTCCTGTATTCCATCAATACCCAGGTGCTCTCGGTGCTGCTGTTCGACAAGAGCGACGAGGGCAATTTCGAGATGCTGGCCGCCATCGGGCTGATCCTAGTGTTCATCACCGTCGTTTTCATCCTGATCGGCTTTCGCCTGATGGGGCGTGATTTCATGTTAAGGAGAAGTGCGGCATGAGCAGGGAGCAGGGGCCCCGCGCAGCGGGGATGCGACCGGTAGCGATTGCAGCCGGACGCCGACAAAGCACATCTGAAATCCAGGACAACTGTTCGGAGGCGGCGGCGTGAGCAAGCTTATATTGCGCAACATATCCCGCGTATTCGGCGATTTCACCGCGGTGAAGGATTTCAACCTTACCCTGCAGGAAGGCGAACTGGTGTCGCTGCTCGGACCTTCGGGTTGCGGCAAGACGACCACGCTGCGCATGATCGCGGGGTTCATGACGCCCACGGCCGGCACGATAGAACTGGACGGCGAGGTGATTTCCTCGCCGAGTTCCAGCCTGCCGCCGGAAAAGCGCAAGATGTCGATGATTTTCCAGAGCTACGCCATCTGGCCCAACATGACGGTAGCGGAAAACGTCGGTTTCGGATTGAAGGTGCGCAAGGTGAAGGCCGATGAAACGCGGCGCCGCGTGAATGAAATCCTCGAGGTGGTCCAGCTCGGCGCCCTGCGCGACCGCTACCCGGCCGAACTCTCCGGCGGGCAGCAGCAGCGCGTGGCCCTGGCGCGTTCCATCGTGGTCAAGCCGGCGGTGCTGCTGCTCGATGAGCCGCTGTCCAACCTCGACGCGAACCTGAGGGAGGAAATGCGCTTCGAGATCCGGCGCCTCCACGACGAGTTCAAGATCACCACGGTGTACGTGACGCATGATCAAGCCGAGGCCATGGTGACCTCGGACCGGATCGCCGTGATGAACCAAGGTCGGGTAGAGCAGATCGACGCGCCCTATGTTCTGTACGGACGCCCGAAGACCCGGTTCGTGGCCGGATTCATCGGGCGCACCAATTTCGTTGAAGGCAAGCTGCGCGGCGATGCGGTGCACTTCGGTGGTTTTTCCGTGTCCAGGCAGGCCCTGAACGTGGACGGCGCAAGCCTGCCCGAGGATGTCCTGGTCTCGATCCGTCCGCAGGGCATCCACCTGCTGAAGCAGGATCCCGGAGGCAGCGGCCGCTGCTTGGCCCAGGGCAGTGTGCTGCGCCGCTCCTATCTCGGCGAGTACTGGGACTACCACGTCACGCTGCCGGGCGCGGCGCAGGCCCTGCGCGTAACCGCAAGGCCGCAGGAAGTGTTTCAGGTGGACGAGGCGGTGTGGGTCGAAATCGATACGTCGCAGTTGACCTTGATCAGCTGACCGCCCGCGGCGCAGAGCAGATTAAACGATGAGGGGACGAGCCCCTCGTTCTTCCCCAAGTCACCGCGCGCCCCGCGCGCAAGCCAAGGAGAATACCGGATGGCGCTGCCCCTAGAAGGCGTGAACGTGCTTGATCTGACCAACATCATGGCCGGGCCCTACTGCACCATGGTGCTGGGCGACATGGGCGCGAACGTCGTAAAGATCGAAAATTTTCCGGAGGGCGACGCCTCGCGCCACTTCGATCCCAAGATCAACGACGAGTCCTACTGCTTCGCCGTGCTCAACCGGAACAAGAAGAGCCTCGCGCTCGACATGAAAGACCCGCGCGGCAAGGACATCTTCAAGCAGCTTGCGGCGAAGGCCGACATCATCACGGAAAATTTCCGGCCCGGCGTCATCCGGAAACTCGGCATCGATTACGACAGCGTGCGGCAATTCAACCCCGGCGTCGTGTATGCATCCATGTCGGGTTTCGGCCAGACCGGACCCTACGGCAAGAAAGGCGGATTCGACATCATCGCCCAGGGCATGTCCGGCATCATGATGATGACCGGCTATCCGGGCGGGCGGCCGGCCAAGGTCGGCATCGCGATGAACGACATCGCCAGCGGCGTCACCGCGCTCTACGGGATACTCGGGGCCTACATCGGCAAGCTGCGCACGGGCAAGGGCCAGTACCTGGAAACCTCGCTGCTCGAAGCCGGCCTCGCGTGGACGCCGTGGGAATTCGGCGCTTATTTCGGTTCGGGCGAACTGCCCACGGCGACCGGCACCCGCCACCGGCGCGCGGCGCCCTATCAGGCCTACAGGACCGGCGATGGTTACGTCACCGTCGGCGCGAACAATGACAAGTTGTGGAACAATTTCTGCACCATGGTCTGCGCCAAACCCGAGTGGCTGACCGACGCGCGCTTCGCCACGACCGCGGCGCGGCTGAAGAACGTCGATACGCTGGAGCAGGAAATCGAGGCGGTGCTCGCCACGCGGGCGACGGCGCATTGGGTGGAAAAGCTCGACGCCGCCCAGGTCCCCGGCGGCCCGGTGTTCGGCTTCGGCGAGATCATGCAGGACGCGCACATCAAGGCGCGCAACATGGTGGTGGACATGGACCACCCGATCATCGGCCCGATGAAAACGATAGGGCTGCCGATCAAGTCCACGGGCGAACTCACCAGCATCCGCCAGCCCGCGCCCTGGCTGGGGCAGCACTCGGACGAAGTATTGCGCGCCCTGGGCTATGCCGGCGCCGACATCGCCGCGCTGTTCGCCGACGGCGTGGTGTTTGACAAGTACCGCGACAAAGCGGCAAGGCCGGCGTAGGCCCGGACACAGGCCAGGCGCCGCAGCGAAAGGGAGGGAATCTGGATGGACATGGCATTCTGGTCAGCGACCAAGCTCGTGCGCGCGCTGCGCGCGCGGAAAATCGGCGCGCTCGAACTGCTCGATCACTACGCGGCGCGCATCGCGCGGCACGACGGTCTGTTGAACTCGCTCTGCGTGCTCGATTTCGACGCGGCGAGAAAGCGCGCGCGCAGCTTCGATCGCGCATCCGGGCGCGCGGGGGCGAACGCCGGTCCGCTCGCCGGACTGCCGATGACGGTGAAAGAGTCCTTCGACATCCAAGGCCACCCGACCACCTGGGGGCTGGCCGAGTACAAGCATAGCCGTGCGGCGAGCAATGCTGCCGCGGTGGAGCGCTTCCTGCGCGCCGGCGCGAACGTGTTCGGGAAATCGAACGTGCCCACGCTGCTCGCGGACTGGGAAACCAACAACCCGGTATATGGCAAGACGGTGAACCCCTGGGATCCGACGCGCACGCCCGGCGGCTCCTCGGGCGGCGCGGCGGCGGCGCTGGCGGCGGGGCTCACCGGCCTCGAAGCCGGGAGCGATATCGGCGGTTCGATACGCAATCCGGCCAACTACTGCGGCGTTTACGGCCACAAGCCCACCTGGGGCATATGCTCTATGGCGGGCCATGCGCTGCCCGGCAGCGCGCACCCGGCGGACATCGCGGCGATCGGGCCGCTGGCGCGCAGCGCCTTTGATCTCGAGCTCGCGTTCAAGCTCATGGCGGGACCGGATGCGATCGACGGCGCGGGCTGGAAGCTGGCCCTGCCCAAGCCTGCGCGCAAGTCGCTGCGCGGCATGCGCATCGCGGTACTCGCCACGCATCCGACCGCGGAAACGGACGCCACGGTGCAGCACGCGATAGGCAGGCTGGCGCAGTTCCTGTCCCGCCAGGGCGCGAAAGTGTCCGAGCGCGCGCTGCCCGCTTTCGACCTGGGCGAAGCGCACCGCGTGTTCATCCAGCTGCTGCGCGGCGCGACCTCCGCGCGTCAGACGCCGGAATATTTCGCGCAGATGCTGGAAGCGAAGCGCAAGCTCGACACTAAGGACGGCACCTACTATGCGCAGATGGTCCGCGCCAACACCCAGCCGCACAAGGATTGGCTCGCGGCATCCAACCGGCGGCACCAGATGCGCCTTGCGTGGGCGGAATTCTTCCGCGACTGGGACGTGTTGCTGTGCCCTAACGCGGTGAGCGCGGCTTTCCCGCATTCGATGCCCGGCGAACGCTGGGAACGCATGATCAGGGTGAACGGCAAACCGCAGCCGGCAACGACGCAGATGTGGTGGGCGGGCATCGCGGGCATGTGCTATCTGCCCGGCACGGCCGCGCCGATCGGCCTCTCGCCAGAAGGATTGCCGATAGGCGTGCAAATCGTTGGGGCGCAGTACGCCGACCTGACGACGCTACGCTGCGCGCAATTGATCGAGCGCGAGTACTACGCCTTCGCGCCGCCGCCGGGGTATGCGTAGCCTGCGGGCTGGTGGGCTGGCAATGCATCAACTGCCCGGAGAATAAGTAAGGACGGGCGTTTCGGAGATATGGCCCGGCGTGCGGACGAAGCGCAAGGTGGGCTATGCACGCGCGTCCGCGTAGAGGCGCGGAGTCGCGAAAGCCTGTGATCGGCAAGAGTTCACCACACTGGCTAATGGCGGCGGAAGCCTGCTTCTCGGCCATTGCCGCCACTGGGCCTAAGTGACACAGGTGGCCGGTGTAGCGTCACCGGCCATTGGTCACGAAATTTGACTGACCGGCAGCTTTCCGTTACGACGAATGCGTACTCATGTTAAGGCTTGTACGACGCCTGCCCACTGCGTTGCGCTACCTCCGCGTCAGGGCAGGCGTCCTACAAGCCTTAACAGGATGGGTCACAGGTGCTACCGCGTAGAAGCGCATCTGAGCGACAGTTTCCAGCCCAAAACCGGCCGCTGATCTATCCTGCGTTTCTTAATCACCCACAACTAGGGTGCTCCAAATGTGAACGCATTGTAGGAGGGTGGTTTTCCCGCATATCGTGACATCCATCAACATCCCTCTCACAAATTGCGCGTAAATGTGATCTTCGAATCGCCGAAGAAGAGGAGGTTCATGAGATCTTTCACCATAGCGGCTTGAGGGGCCATGTCTGTGCCTGTCGCCGCGCCGGTACCGACGATTTCTTCCCTGACTGCTGATCGCGAGTTCACACATATAGGCAGCACTCACTTAGATGGAAGTGTCGAATACCCTTCAATGCACAACCTCCTCAATGCCCGATGCCTTCGAGCCCAGGGGTGAGGACTTCTTTCGTTTGATTGTAGAGAACGGCGAAGACTTTTTTGCCGTGCTTGATCTCGAAGGTAGGCGGCTCTATAACAGCCCCTCCTACGCCAATCTCTTTGGCGATATTGAAAGCATAAAGGGCTCAGACTCTTTCGCCGAGATACATCCGGATGATGTGGAGCTTGTGAAACGAGCATTCAAAGAAACCGTCCAATCTGGCCGCAGCCATCGCTTGAATTTCCGCTTTGTGTTGGCAAACGGCAGTTTCCGTTACATGGAATCGTGCGGCGCGCTGATTAGAAATAGCCAGGGCCAAGCATCGGGCGGTGTCCCGAACTTAGTTGAAGGTTTGGGGTGGCGGGTGTTCACAGATTAAGCGGCTTTCTTCGGTTGAGCAACACTCGTCTTCGATTCACGACCCAAAGCTTGAGCAAGAATCCACAGAT
>Ga0334722_10000081_pt1 | contig 137196 bp, 70 predicted proteins | sample C3_bottom_MG_FD_207210 | JGI IMG/M metagenome (GOLD analysis project Ga0334722, IMG submission 207210) | Sediment microbial communities from Yellowstone Lake, YNP, Wyoming, USA - C3_bottom | ecosystem: Environmental > Aquatic > Freshwater > Lake > Sediment | place: USA: Wyoming | collected... | reverse complement strand
TTTCATGTGTTGGCCTCCTTCTTGCATGAGTATATATACTCCTATAATATTGCCATAAAAAGGCCCACAAGTCAAGAACAATGTGGACGCATGCTTGAAAAAACCTAAAAAAGGGCTAAACTGTTACTACTGTTTCAGCACACAATTTTAGGGACGTTGTTTCTAACCGTGCTTTCCGGGGTACGTCTATTAAAAGCATTAATAGAAACAACTCCAAGATGTCGGTTAAAGCCGGGCTATGCAGCCCTTTTAAGGCTGATGCGCATACCGGCCTTTGTTGCAAGGGAGATAAGCATCTCCAGGCTGAATTTTTCCCATTTTCCGCGTGTGAGATCAGACACCCTTGACTGACTTATGCCAAGCAATTCGGCTGCTTTAGCTTGTGTCAGCTTTTTGGTTGTAATGAATTTCCTGAGATCTGCCATAATCTCGGAACGCATTTGAATAATTGCGGCCTCCTCGGGAGGATAACCAAGATCAAGGAACACATTTCCGGAAGATTTTTTAACAGCTTCTTTCATTGTACTAACCTCCAATTTGTTTGTCGGTTTCCAGTCGCGCGGTTCAAGTTCTCGTTGAACGGCATACAGTTCAAAACCTGCTGCTTTACGTGCTTCTTCGGGGAAATTCCGAAGATCGTCCAGGCTCGAACCTATGAAATTTAGCGGTTTCATTAGTGGGTTTAATTATATAAGTTTATATATATTACTGCAAGCGATATTTCGGGATAAATAGAGCGTATCCGATGAAGAGACGAATCTAATAAGGTGAGAATATGACGCTGTTTATCAAACTATCTAGATATGTGGTGAATTATGGAACGCGGTTGTTCCAGTATCCCGGCTCACGATGCAGGTGCATCACCGCGATAATAACGTACTGATTCGGCATGATCCGGAAAACGACACCGAACGGGAACGTCGTTGTTAGGCAGCGACGAACGCCGGTTTCGATCTCATGATATAAGAGAGGCTTGATTTGGATTCTGTTGAGGGCATCCTGAACGGAGGTGAGAAAGCGCTTGCCGAGATCCTTCTGTTGAGTCTCGTAATATTTCGCAGCGGACATCATCTCGGCATCGGCATCGGGATGGAATCGAATCGGTATCATCCGAGTGCCGCATAGCCGCGGGCAAAAACATCCTCGGCGTCACGTAACTCCACGGTCCCTTCGTCGATCTCGCGACAGCGCTTGCGCACTTCATCCCGCCAGGCGGCGGACAGAGTAACCGCCGGTTCTGAGTCGAGGCTTTCGATCAGCTTTTCCGCTACGAATGCGCGCGCCTGCGGCGAAAGTGAAAGGACTTCCGCTATGATTTCGTCAATGGTAGTTTTCATAAAAATATTATATACCGGTCGCACACAGACGTCAATATGTGGAATTCAACAAACAGAGAGCGAAGCAAAACCCGTCATTTTCGTTTGCCATGCAGCGAATATCCAGCAAAAAGGCGTCGGTTTTCACAATAATGTTTTAACCGACCTACCGCTCATTGAGCAGCTAATACATCCATGATTTTCGAACAACCTCCATCGCGCAAATACGCGGCATGGTCGCCGATATTCTCAAACTTCCGTCCCACTATTTTTGAGCACTCGAATTCATAGCCGGTGCTTTTTAAAAACTTGCCGATTACCGCAAGTGCCCTTGGGTCGTTATAATCGACCTTGCAGGCGCCTTCCTTGAGGTTGTTCATTCCCATGATCCAAATTGCGGCCCCCAATGCCCCGCAGGCGCCGCCGCTCAGGCCGATACCGCCTGCGAATCCGGCAGCCATTGTCGTATGCATGCCGCTTGCGCCCATCTTTTGCGCCAGCAGAGCCGAGCAGCTTACCGGAAAAGCGGGAGCTTCGACATCGTTTCCGGAAAGTGCGGTACGTATCGTATCGAATGCTGCGGGGGCAAACTTTACGGCCATGCGCATGCAGCTTACGGTCCCGCCTTTTAACAGAAAATACGTGGTCATCTGCATGGCTGAGGATGACTTGTCTATGCCGGTCAAGTCGTTGCAATTGACATGTTTGTTTTGAGCACGGAAGGACTCCACCAGCCCTTGCGCCGCAATCATCGCCCTGGTTTCAGCTTGAGGACCCGGGCCAAGAAGCCGATGCGCCTGCGCCCCCGCGGCCAGCGTCGCGCCCCAGGTCATTCCGCACTGGTAGCCATGTTGCATTATTCCCCCTGCAAGGGGCATGGCGGCTTGTTCCTCGGGTATCATCGCACGATCGAAAGCCTGGTTGAGAACTCTCAACAGTGATCCTGATCACGCAATTTTAAAAAACCCTCTCACGGTTCCTATGGCGGTAATCTTTCTTCTTGTATCGTTCATCATGACTCCTCCGGGGGGTATATATAGCCGACCCATGCATGCTTGAGGCAGCGTCGGGACCATTTCCGGGACATCCTATAGTCCCCCTGTCAAGTCAAAATAAAAAATGAAGCAAAATAGTATGATAGAAATTGCTTCTATCTCTGGACGCACAGCACTCGCGAGTGTCAACACACTCGATGCGGCGTTTTTTCGACGGTTCTCACAGCTTGTAGGTTGGGCTACGTTTCATAGCCCAACATCTTCAAATCTGTTGGGCAAGGTGAATCATTTTGCCCAACCTACTCACTATGGCAGTAATCATTCTTCTTGTATCGTTCATCATGACTCCTCCGGGGGTTATATATAGCCGACCCATGCATGCTTGAGGCAGCGGCATACATCATATAACGTTGTTTTTACGTTTGCATTTCTTACGTTAGAGCAAAGCACAGATAGAAACGACGTCCCCCCAAGATACGTTACGGCCGCAACATCAGATCTGATGTTCATTATTTCTTTCCCGGCCCATGCTAACCGCGGCGTACAGCCAAAAACACACCGACCGCCATCAGAATGAGACCGATAGACCTCTGCAAAGTGACGGCATGCATTGGAGCACCCAGCAGACCGAATTGATCTATGGCCGCCATGGATATAAGCTGGCCCAGAAGTACAAAAGCCACAGCATTGCCAATGCCGAATTGTGGGGCTACCCAGGTGACACTGAGGACGTAAAAGGCTACGAACACACCGCCTAAGTAGAAATAGAACGGCACCGATGTTTTCGGGAATAGCCTCAGGCCACCCTCTACAGCGAAAAGGAAAGCAACCGAAATAGACAGCGCAACCAGAAACGAGACACACGCAGCGAACGCCGGGCTTCCGTACTTAGTGCCCAACGTTGCGCTTAGCGCTGCCATGACAGGGATACCAATACCTGCAACAAGCATGAGACATGAGAAGAAAAGTTGGTTTGCCATTAGCCAGGGTTCCTCGGGTTAAGCTTGTAGGTTGGGCTACGTTTCATAGCCCAACATCTTCAAATCTGTTGGGCAAGGTGAACCATTTTGCCCAACCTACTCACTGCTTGCATCAGTACAAGAGCAATAAGTCCACCTGAGACACAACGGCCCCCGGTTGGCAATCGGCCGGGACTCAATTGCTGAGGAGGATATACTGTTTCAGCAAGTCGATTTTCCCAAGCGTAAAGTCAAAAGGCAGCACACGGGGAATTGTATATATCGGATTGACCCTTTTTTGGAGTTCCGTGAGCACAGGCATCGGCAGGAGAAAATGGTTCAGGATAATCTTGGCCGGGGCTACGAATATCTGGTTGTTACGAACCTCCAGGCGGAGCGCTGCATACCCTTCAAAGCGATCTTTTACCATGAACTTTTCGACGAACTTTCTGTCATTCGGGGGTATTGTACTGGCCGGAACACTGAACTCCAATTCAATATACGGGGGGCTGAATTTGATCAGAAATTTGTCGTAAAGAAAGTTCAGCCTCTTTGCCGTTCTTATGAATTCATTTTTTATCGTTTGTTCCGAAACCAGTATCCTGACGACAAAATCCGAGTAAGAAATAATGTTAACGGTGTTTGCATTTCTTAACGCCCTGAAATCGATCTTCGGATCGGTATATTGCGCGGTGACGTAGTCGATCGGTATACCGTTTATCGGGAGCGATTCGAATTTCATGAACAAGGACTTCAGGTCCCCGCCTTTGTTGTCGCCGGTGTTTGTTTTGATCTCTATTCGTTCACACTTCACCGTTTTTCTCAGTGCTTTCGCAAGCTCATTGTCAATCGATTCCCGGGAATAAAGTGTGGATGTGCCGGATAAAAGTATGATTACAGCCGCCAAAACCGTAATCAAGCGAGTACGGACTGGATTATTGACAAATCTATTTTTGATAAAGTGTGCCGTCTTCAATATAGAGGTCCTCTGCGTTATAGAGTTTGGGATTCGGCACGCTGATGCGATAGTGGCCGGCGCCGTTGGTCTCGGACAGGGTGTACACGTATGGTGTTCCACTCGCGGGATCGTTGTTGATACGATCAAGGAACGCGGGCTGGAGCTGTTCTAATTTCCGGGGGTATTTCATATTAACGACGAAGTAGGCGTCAACAGCTTTTGAAAAGTTATGCAAATCGGCCGTTACCTGTGCTCGGGAGGTATCGTACGTCTGTTTCGGCGGTTCATAGTTGTTGATGCCACCTTTCCAGTAAAGAACAGCAACATAACCAAGCATAATCCCTGCAATCAAGATAAGGATGGATATAAAGACGATGAGTTTTTTCTTTCGCATAGACGGCTTTTCCTATCTCCTGGTGATATCCGCGCAACCGATTCATGGAGCAACTTTAGGGACGGTGGTTCTCAGAGTGCATTGTGAAAGACATAAATGAAATCAAAATAAAACACCGTAAGAACCAACGTCCCCCACGTGCACCTAAGAACCTACGTCCCCGATCTTTGCCACTTCTTCATATTATGCTGTTCCATTCGTGTTTGCCTTTCATAATTAACGCGCGCGTGTGTGAGACGCGCGTTTCTTGCGCGTCGGACTCGACCCGCAAGTTAATACCTTACTTGTTAAGGTCTTATCCTGTTATAAACGATAAGTCCGATATAGTTCAAGAAAGCAGCACAAAAAAATAATATGATAATAAATCTGATTTTATTCGGAAAAGATGGAACAATCAAGCGATCCACAGGTAGCCTCTCAAGAGGGGTGGTTTCAGTTAACCATCTGTATTTGTAGCTTAAGACAAAAACGAGAGGTATCGCAAATAAAAGGGATAAAGCTAGTAAAGGTGTGGTATCCAAGAAAAAGACAACGACAACGTAAAAAATTAATGTAAAGAGCGCAAGGAGTTTTAGTTTTTGGGATGTAATATGGTACTCTGTAAATTTATGGCAATTTAAACATTCATAATAACAATGAATCTCGTTTACGGTGAAACCATGACATTGCATCTTCGAAGAATTGCAGTGAGGACAGCTTCTATTATTTTTATTCATTTCAACCATGGAATGGGCTCTATTCTTCCTGCATTAACAAGTTATTGACTATAAGGAACCTGTCATCTACATATATATAAAAGCATCTACCTGCGATGTGTTCGTAAAAAGTCGTCATTCCCGCTTGTCGGGAATCGTAGTGCTTTACAACGTACTGATTTGAAATGATTCCGGACAAGCCGGAATGACATCAAAAGAGGGGGTTTCGACTTCTTACGAGACCATCAGCTTTGGTTCAATCTATACGATTGGACCGTTAAAGGATTCCCTCTGGAATGTCGCCGCAGAAATATCTCTCACTTCGATAACCCAAAAAAAAGGCGGGTTTCATAACCCGCCTTTTTTAAATAACCACTCTATTTCTTCGTCATCACATAGACCCCATCCCAATCTTCCGGGAGCGCGGCGCTGCGGAGGTCCTTGATCCGCGCAAGGAACGTCTTCGAAGGACCGTCACCCGGGCTCATCGCCATGACGGCATTGTAATGTTCTTCGGCCTTGTCCCAGTCCTTGGCCAGATACGCCTGGAACCCGGCCTCGGTCACCTCCGCGATCTGTTTAAGCTTCTCATCGCCCGGGCCCTTCTCGCCCATAAGTTCAAAGATCTTGATCGGCACCTGCTTGCCCTTCACCTTGATCTTGTCGAGCTGGCGCAGGACGAACTGCCCCTGGACCTCTTCGTAGGTATATTTGGGGACAATGATGTGCGTGCCGTATTCCTTGTTCAGTCCTTCAAGACGCGAACCGAGGTTCACGGAGTCGCCCATGACCGTATAGTCGAACCGCATATGCGAACCCATGTTGCCGCAGGTCAGTTTCCCCGTGGACAAGCCGATGCCGATGTCGATCTTGGGCAGACCCTTCTCCGCCCACTCCACCTGCATCTCTCTGAGCTTCGTCATCATCGCGAGTGCGGTTCGCGCCGCCCGTACTGCATGGTCTTCCTGCCATACCGGTGCGCCCCAGAAAGCCATGATCGCGTCGCCCATGTACTTGTCCACCGTGCCGCCGCTCTTCAGGACCAGGTCCGTCATGGGCGTCAGGTAGCTGTTGATCAGCGTCACCAGGTCCTGCGGGCTCAGGCCTTCGGAGATCGTCGTGAATCCGCGGATGTCCGAAAAGAACACCGTGAGCCTGCGCTCTTCGCCGCCGAGCACCAGCTTGGATGGGTCTTTCAGAATATCGTCCACCAGGGACGGTGAAACGTAGCGGGAGAACGCGCCCTTGATCTCGCGCTTCTTCCGTTCCTCGGTCATGAACCGGTAGGTGGTGACCCCGGCGAACACAAACACCATGGTCATGATCGGATAAACCTCGGTCAGCCAGGTTTCAAACGCGGTAAAGACATAATTATTGCCTATGATATAGAGGACGATCAGAGTCACGGTCATCAGGGTCGCGGCGATCGGGCTGATCCGTGAAATGACGTACGAAAGAATGAGGCCCAGGCCGATGATGGCCGCAAGGTCGAAGACAACGATCCAGTCCGGACGGCTGATGGCATCTCCGCGCAGGATGTTGTCGATGGAGTTCGCATGGACCTCGACTCCCGGGAAGGTGCCGGAGAACGGCGTGACCCGCATATCGTAGATACCCACTGCGGTCGCGCCGACCAGGACGATCTTGTCCTTCAGCGCTTCAGCAGGAACGGTGCCGTTGATCACGTCAACAACGGAATAGTAGGGGAACGTGTTCTGCGGGCCCCGGTAATTGACCAGGAGCCTTCCCTGTTCGTCCGTGGGAATCGTATGGTTGCCGACCTTGATCGAATCGACCCCGTACTCCGCCACATTCATCATGAGGGGAGGCGAACCCATATATCTCCGCACGGCCTCCAGGGAAAGGTGAGGATAGATGTCGTCCCTGAACTGCATTGCCAGCGGAATCCAGCGCACGGTGCCGTCGTTGTCCGGGAAAATATTGAAATTGCCGAAGTCAGGGCTGGCATCCTGCAGTATCGGGATGTTCCGTTCAACCGCGATTGCCTGCGGGATCGGCGGCTTCTTGTCGCTCCCGTCCAGAGAGCGCACGGATGTGAAGCGCGACGGAATGCGGTACTCCGCCATCTTCAGGGTCTTTGACTTCGACTTCATGAGCTCGTCTTCGCCGGTGAAAAAGAAATAGCCGAGGATGGTGGACGGGCTGTTTTTCAAAACCTTCGCAAAGCGGGCGTCATTGTCAGCTTCTTCCACCGCTGTTTCGAACGCTGCTTTGACATCCTTGTCCGTGAACCGCTCCTTGATGCCCCGCATGACCGATACGCCGGAGCTCTCATCTGGCTCGGAGAACGTCACGTCGAATGCGATCACCTTGACCTTATAGCTGTCCAGACGCTCGATCAGCTGGGCAATCCGCGTCCGGGGCCATGGCCACCGGCCAATGCCGTCGATGCTCTTCTGGTCGATGGCCACGATCGCGACCTCGTTGCCGGGCTTGACCTTGCCTCGGGTCCGGAAGTGAAGATCGTAGGCTTTGAGTTCCATGGTATGAAGAAACTGGAACCCGGCGAAATAGATCCCGAGGGATACAAGCGTCATGATCAGGCCGATCTTGAACGAGGTGACGGTGAAGAGTTTTTTAAATGATGGTTTTTTCATAAGCTCCCTTAATCTGGAAAAATCGGAACTAACGGCGTCTCTCGCAAAGACGCAGAGGACGCAAAGAAAGACAAAACAAATGGCCAGGGTGTTTGTGTTAAACCAAGGCTATTGGTTTTCTTTGCGGTCTTTGCGTCTCGCTTAAATGCGCCTACTTTTGGTTGCGAGAAAACCGCCCTGATCTTGACCTCAGAATACTTAAAAATATTCGACACAAATCCAGAAATACGGCAAACCGACTCTTTACTGCCTTACCCCCGCGCTGTCATACATCATCAGGAACAGGTCGGATAAACCCGCGTTCGTATTGCCGTCCAAACCGCCGGTCGTGTCTCCGGTCATGATCACATTCCCCTGGGGGTCAACAGCGATGCCCGAGGCCTGCTCATACCCGGTCGTGCCGGTCTGTTTGATCCAGGCCCACGCAGGAGTTGCGGGATCGTATTTCGCCACAAAAATATCGTCATTGCCCGCGCTTACGTTATTGCCGATGGCCCCGCTCGTAAAGCCCGCAACGATGATGGCTCCGTTTGCGTCCACAGCGATCGCATTCGCGCCGTCGCTATTACTGCTCCCGAGCTGGACAGCTGTGCCCTGCTTCTGGCCGTTCGCATCGTATTTAAGGATGAAGACATCGGAGGTCGCTCCGGTCGTGTCCGCATTCGTGTTCCCGTCCAGCCCGCCATAGGTCAGGCCCGCAACATACACCGCCCCTGCTCCGTCCGTGGTGATCGCTTTTACCTGGTCCTCGAACGGTGTTCCAGTCTGGCGGACCCACACCGGCGTGCTCATGACTTCGGGATCGAGCTTCATGACGAACAGATCGGTCAACCCCGCGTTCACTCCGCCGAAATCGCCATATGTGGAGCCGGTCACATACACACTGACCGAGCCCGTTGCCGCGGTAACCAGGGCGATCGCCTCGCCGGACTCGTCCCCGGTTGTGCCGTACTGATAGTTGCGCATCAGCGTCCCGGTCGGCGTGAATGCGGCCACGAACAGATCATATCCGCCGTAGGACGGGCCCAGGATGCTGCCGGTGGTGAATCCGGTCACGTACGCGTTGCCGTTGTTGTCGATCGCAATGCTGTTCCCGATGTCGTCTCCATCGCTTCCGATGATCTTTGTCCAGAGCGTTTCGCCGGTTGCAGCCAGCTTCATCACAAAACAGTCGGCATGTTTGATCGGCGTTTCATTGTTCAGGCCGCCGTTCGTAAGGCCGGTGACGATGATGCTGTTGTCGTTCTTGTCCACTGCCACGCCGAACGCAGCGTCGTCCTTGTCGGTCCCGATCTGCCGCGCCCAGAGCACATTGCTGAATTTGTCCGTCTTGATGATAAAGATATCCGCTGTATTGTGTTTGGTATCGGTGTTCGTTGAAAAGAGGTCTCCATACGTAAAGCCGACAATTACGATATTGCCCTGGCTGTCCCGGGCAACCGCCTTGCCCACATCGAGATCAGCGGTCCCGACCTGCCGGGTCCCGGGGAAGAAGCGCGGCTTGAGCGCGATCAGCGGAGCGACCGGGGTCCCGTCGAGGTCCAGGGTGACGCTGTCCGAATAGACCACCGCTCCGGTCCCGTCCTTTGCCTCGACCAGGATGTTCCTGCCCGTGCCGTTCGGCACATCATAGTTCGCCGTGATCGTGGCAGGGGGGGTCAGGGGAAACTCCGTCCACAGGAACGGCATGTCCGGCGCGCTGATGGTAATGACCACCGATGTCACGGCCGGCGCCGCCTTCCTGTTCAGGGACGCGGTCTCCGCCTTGCTGATATTGATCGTCACCTGCGACGAGCCCGTATTCCCGTGGTCGCTGCTGCAGGCCGTCATAAAACCGAGGACCATCAGGGCTGCCAGTATAAATCCCACTTGCTTTTTCATGGGAACATCCTCCTCAAACTTCGCGTAATAATATATTGGACCTCACCGCGGCAATCTGCGGTATATCTTAAGCATCTCTAACCTCCCCCCATCCAGGGGGAGGGACCTAATGCAAACGAAGTAATAAATATTACATTCCTACGGAATCCCCCTCACCCTACCCTCTCCCCGCTGGGGAGAGGACAAGGATGGTACAAAGCGTCACGGGACCTTGACATTCACGGTGACCGGCGTGGTCTTCGACACATTCGGGGTGACCGGAATAACGACCGGCTGGTCCGACGGCAGATTCGCCTGGGGGATCAGAATATCCATCGGCGTCCCCATTCCGGGGCTGTGCAACTGGGCCGCTGCCCAGCCGCCGATAAGATCGCTGAACGACACATTGGTTATGCGGTCGCCCCCGCCGGACGCCGCGCCCGACTCGGCGATCGTGACATCCTTGAGGTGGGGAGCCACGAACGAGTCCAGCACAGGGTGGGCATCCAGGGGCGGCTCCGAACCGTCCATGACGAATGTGGCCTGGCCGGCCTTGATCGGCACGATCTTGTCCGGCCGCTCGGGATTGTACACAAAGCCGAACCCGTCAAGATAGATGACGCCGGTAATGCCGCGCTCGTAATACACAAAGAAGTCCGTGCCCTTCACACCCGCGATGGCCGTGGGCGTCTTGACATTGAAGTTCGCCTCGGTCTTTCCCACCACCGGAACGGCCGCGGCCTTGACCTTGGAGACGATGGCCCGGATTTTTCCCCGGAACAGACTCAGGAACCCGCGCTCTCTGGTATTGGCCGAGGTGTAGGTGTACTGGTCAATGGTGATGCGCGTCTCCGGCGCCAGCTGGATCACGGTGTCGTCGTTGAACCGGATCTCGGCCTTGCCGTCCCGCTTGGTGCGGATCGCATCGCCCATCGAGACCGCATCGCCCACCTGGACAGACACCGCCTTTGTGTCGCCCTTTCGCAGAAGGTCGACATTCCCCTCGGTCCGGGAAAAGCTCCCTACCGGGTCCGCGAAAGCGGCCCCCGGGACCAGAAGCACCAGCATGGCAACAGCGATTAAAAAAACTGCATGACTAGGGAATTTCATTTCATTCCTCCGTTCTTGAAGAGCGATACCTGGATACATAGAGTTTGCATCTGTTGATCAATTTAGTTTCACCTAATAACGTCATTCCTGCGAAGGCAGGAATCCAGACTTTTCATAATTTCTGGATGCCGGATCAAGTCCGGCATGACGAACAAGACATGCGCTGAAAGTTCACCCTAGAACCTCGCATACAAACCAGCCGCGACCACGTTCTTGCTGTATCCGTAGATCGGCAGCGAAGAGCTGTCCTTGGTATATACGTACATGAGATGGCCGTCGATGTTCCGGTACAGCGTATACAGCGACTGCAGGGTCAGCGTCGTCGTGGTGTCGTCCCGCTTTTTGCCGAACAGCGAGTTTGTGTTGGAGAAGCTCTGAAGATAGGCGTCAAGACCCAGCGTGAGCCGCAAACGGTCCGTGAGCGGGTACAGCCCGCTGCCGGTCAGCTTATGTCCCTGGTAGTCCCAGTTCGCGCCCTTGGTATCTTCCTTATTGTACTCGTATTTGAGGTTCAGGAAACCCTTCTGCTGCAGGATCATCCAGTACCAGGAAATTCCAACGCCGATGTCGCTCGAACTGCGGTTCTCATCGGAAATAGTCAGCGTCTCCTGGAAGTCCTTTTTCTGGTACCGGGCGAATACCTGCGCCTGCTGGTCCTCAGCCGGCACAAAGGTGTAGCCGGGCGTGAACGATGTGGTCTTGAGATACTGCTGCCGGTGCACCAGCGTATCGTTGTAGCCGATCTGCAGGTTCAGCAGGTTCTCGCCGATCTTCCAGCCCGGGCTGACCGTTACCGTATGGCTCACAATGTCGTGGTCCTTGAGCTCGGCGTGCGTGTTCGCGTAGAAATTGTACTGGACCTTCACCCCGAACGGCCCTGCCAGAAGCGGCGCATACTCCGCCTTGAGCGTGGCCAGCGAGGACGTGTCGGATTCGTTCGTGATGTCCGTGGCGGCCGATGCGCTGTCGGGCTTCAGCAGCACGTTGGAATCGTATTCATACAGCACGTTCGCCACAACGGAGAAGGCTTTCTTCGCTTCCAGGCGCTGGGTCAGCGCGTCGGTCTGCTGTCTGGCCATGATGCCCAGGGCCGAATCCGACTCTTTCAGCGCTATGCTCTCGAAGAGGTTCCGCGCTTCGGCCGATTTGCCCTGCCGATGGTACAGGGTCGCGATCTGGTAGTCCGCGGCGGTCTGGAGCTTTTCATCCAGCGTTTTGGCCTGTTCAAAAGACGCCATTGCGTCGTTGTACTTTTTCTTTTTTACCAGCACCAGCCCCTTCAGGAACGCCGTCTGGCCGGGGTCGATTCCCTCCTTCTGGGCGCTAGCTATGGCTTGCAGCGCGTCGTCATTTTTACCCAGCACGTAGTAGGAGTCCGCCAGTTCGAGATACGCCTCCTTCACCGGCGGCTGGAGGGAGATGGCGTCTTTGAGATGCGGGACCGCTTTTGTATACTGCTGCATTCTCTTGAGCGTGGCGCCCAGCTCATATGCGGCAAAGGACGATTTCGGATCGTCTTTGCGGGCGACGGTCAGTAAATCCAGGGCCTCTTCGTAATTCCCCTGGCTGAAATTTTCCGTGCCCCGGTCCAGTGCGCTCGGCTCTGTAATGCCTTTCCCGCTTTGCGCGGGAATTGCCGCTGCCGGGGTTGTCGACGGCAAGGCCGTCGGAGTTTCGCGGCTTACCAGGCCCGCGGGCGCGGGAGCTTTGGCTGCGGGCTTCATTTCCTGCGGCTTCTGCAAGGGTGAAGTTTCCGCGGGTGGCGCCGCCTTCTGCTGGTCAGGCACAGCGGCAGGCGCGGCAATCGCGGCGGGTTGCGGTGCCGCGGGTGTCTGGGCGTGGACCGGCCCTCGCGCGAGCACGATCAGGAGCAGGAACAGAAACAGCTTGTATGGTGTTCTCATAAAGTCTCCCTATGGAGGATTAGTTCGGGACCCTCTCTACAGAGGGCCCCGTTATTCGTTCTATGGCGTTGATTCTCCGATATGCGCATTCAGGATCATCAGGTCCTTCGCATCGATAACATTGTCCCGGTTCAGATCGCAAGCCGGGTTCCAGTTCGGACTGCCGGGCCGCGCGCCCATCGCCTGTTTCATTTTCTGCACATCCGCATTGCTCACGATGTTGAGGCCGTCTTCGTTGGCGACATTCCCGAGCGGGCCCTTGCCGAACTGGCTGTCAAAGAAGACCTGGGCACGCGAGACCGCGGGCACGGAATTGCCCGCCCGGTCGACGAACGAGAACGTGATGGTATAGAATGCGCCTTCCGTGAGCGCGGCCCCCAGGGACACGCCGGCGTGATCTCCCTGGACAAGCTCATCAGCCGTCAGCGTGCGCACATGCGTGAAGGGGTCCGGGTTCCCGCTGGTCCTTGTGAAGGTGATTGTGCCCGAGAGCGCCGTCGTATTCAGCGAGTATCCGACGATGGGAGCGGTCATAATCGTCTTCGCCGCCGGCGTCACGTTCAGGATTGCCAGCTGCTCGGTAATGAGCGTGATCGTGGCTTGCAGGCTCGTGGGGTTCCCGGCCTTGTCTGTTGATGTGATCGTGAAGACATTGTCGCCCTCACCCATGCTCGCTGCCAGCACCTGCCAGGTCGTGGGCGTGGGATACGAAACCACGCCCAGGGTCGCGGTGGAACAGGCCACGGTCACGGTTGCTCCGTTCTCCAGGATGCCGCTCAGGGTCTGGCTGTTGACGTTCGTGGGCGTACTGACCGGATCGACGCTGAGCGCGGGCGGCGTGATGTCGTAGATGATGTTCCGGACGACCGCGCTCGTATTGCCTGCTTCGTCAGTCGCGGTTACGGTCACCGCATTGGCGCCCTCGGTCATGGCGGTAATGTCCACCATCCAGGTCGTGGGCGTCGGCTTCGAGATCAGGCCGACGGAAGCCGTGGGACAGCTGACCACGAGCGTCGCCATGGTCATGTCGCTGACGTCGCCCGAGATCGTGATCGAGTCCACCTTCGTGCTGATCGCCTGCGCCGGATCGGTGATCGTGAGCGAGGGATTGTCCGTATCAAGGACCACGGTCCGCAGATACGTGTTGGTGGTTGTCGGGTTGGAAGCCAGATCAACGGCATGCACCACGATCGTGTTCAGACCGCTGACCAGGGTCACGGGCAGGCTGAATGTCGAGCCGTTCATGGATGCTGTAACGGATGGGGCCGAATTGAGCGATACGGAAACCAGCGCCGTCTCATTCGTCGTGCCCGTCACCGTTAAGGTCGGCGAGCTGGTCACCATGCCGTCGTGGGGCGCGGTGATCGACAGGACCGGCGCCGCGGTATCGAGGAAGATCGTCCTCGTTGTCGCGGTTACGTTGCTTGCCAGGTCTGTTGCCGTAAGCGTGATGACATTCGCGCCCACACTCAGGATGGTGGACGAATTGAACGATGCGGTGAGCGCGTCCATCTGCGTGAGCGCCACCGTCGTCGCGGTCGCTCCGCTTACCAGGAGGTTCTGGACCCCTTCGGCGTCGTGGATGGTCCCGCTGAACGTGAGCACCGCATTGTTCGTGTAGCTGTTGTTCGGCAGCATCGCCAGGATCGTCAGCTGCGGCGGCGTTGCGTCGTGCGTGCGGAACGCGAACACATAGTCGGCAGCCAGATTGTTTCCGGCAAGGTCCTTTACGCCGGTGGTGATCGTAGCGGTGTACGTGGTGAACGATGCGAGCGCGCTCTGCGGGGTATAGGTCGCTCTCTGCATGCCGGGGTTCCAGGTGACGGAGCCGGTCATATTGCTGAGCGCGAAGGTGGCGGCGCTTACGGTCGCCGGGTCAAGGGCTTCACTGAAGTCAACCGTGATGGTCCCGGCGGCTGACACATTGACGGCCGCCTGCGCCGGAGCGGTTGCGATCACCCAGGGTTTGATCGAATCGATCGTGTACACCGCGCTCTTCACCGGCTCGCTGTTCCCCGCGATGTCGCGGCTGAAGAACCTGACCGTGGTCGTGCCGTCGGACACGAGGATGCTCACCGGGCTGGTCCCGATCTGGGTGTTGCCCGGGTTCGGGTAAACTGGAAGCGATCCGTCCGTGGTGTAATAGATGTTCCCGCAGCCCGCCCCGCCAATGTCACCGCACGTGATGGAAATGTTCTGCGCAGTTGCGAAGAGACCTCCCGCGGTCGCGGAACTCGCGGGCGCAGCCGTATCCACCAGAATGGACGTGATAACCGGCGCGGACGTGTTGCCTGCGGCATTCGTGGCCGTGACCCTGATCGTATTGGTGCCGATGCTCATGAGCGAGATGTCCGCCTGCCAGGTGCCTGCGGTGGGATAGGACACCGCGCCCGCCAGCGCGGGTGACGCATCAACTGCTATGGTCGCGCCCGCATTCATGGCGCCGCTGATCGTCTGGCCCATCGTGTTCGTGGGCGAACTGACGGGGTCGATCGTGACCGACGGCAGCGAGGTGTCGTAGATGATGTTCCTGATCATGGTTGAGCTGGTCCCGGACTGGTTCACGGCCGTAACAACGACCGTGTAGGTCGTCGGCGTGGTGAACGTGAGCAGCTGGGCAAAGGTCCCGCTGCTTGCATCCGGAGTATACAGGGTGCCGTCGTGGAGGATCGAGACCGTAACGCCGGTCACAAGGTCCGATGCCGTTCCCGCAAGCAGGATGCTGCTCTGGTTCGTGATGATGTCCTGGTTCGGGTTGTCCACGGTAAGCGACGGCCCGGCGCTGTTGAACGTCACCGTCCGCTTGGCCGTTGTTGTGTTGCCGGTCAAATCAACGGCAGTCACCTCGATGGTGTTCATGCCGGGACTGAGCGTGGCGGTCGGGATGCTGAAGATGCCGCCGCCCGGTATGACGGTTGTCGTTAAGCCGCTGTTGATCGAAACGAACACGTTCTGCACGGTCCCGTCCACCGTGCCGGTGACCGCGGTGGTGATGCTGTTCGTGAAGCTGTTGTCCGCGGGCGCGCTGATCGTAAGGCCCGGGGCGGTCAGATCAAAGATGACCGTGCGGATATCAAGAGATGAGTTGCCCACGGCATCCATCGCGATCGTGGTGATCGTATTCGTTCCCGCGCTCAGCATGACCGAGTGGGAGAAGCTGTTGTCCGCCTGGAGCGCAGCGGCCTGACCGTTGATCGTGAGTGAAACCACTCCGATATTGTCGCTTGCCGTGCCCGCGATATTGATCGGTGTGTTCTTCGTCCTGCTGCCGTTCGTCAGCGCAGAGACCGCGAGCACGGGCGGTGCTGAATCAGCAAAGGCCGCCGCGATGGTATGGTTCGTCGCGGTGGTGGTGAAGGTGAAGCTCGGCACAGCGCCGACCGACAGGCCGTCGACCAGCACATCCGAAATGCCGTAGCCGCTGTCCGGGGTAATGGTAAACGTCTGGTAACAGGTGGTGCAGGTCGGGTCGCTGTTAAAGTTCGAGATCGTATCGCCCAGCGGACTGATGCTGCCGTGCGCTCCGGCCGAGGCAATGATCGTGTACGTGTTGATCGAGAACACCGCGCTCAGGGTATGGTCCGTGGTCACTGTAACGAAGCTGTACAGGGAAGCCGCGCCGATCGACTGCCCGTCCACCAGGACATCGGCGACATGATACCCCGTGTTCGGCGCCATGGTGAAGACCGGGCTCGAATTGTCGGCAACCGAAACGCTTCCGGTCTGGGGCAGGATGGTGCCGTTCGCTCCGGATGAAGCGTAGATCGTGCGCGCCGGGAAATCGTACCCGACCTGAGATGTGGGCTGGCCGTCCACAACCGCGACGGTCCGGGTCGCAGCGGAGATGACGGCGCCGAGGCTGTCCTTCAAGGTCCAGTCATAGACTCCGGCTGCCAGGTCGGTGATCAGATAATTGCCGAGGTTGTTGACCGTGTCCTGACCCATGGGCACACCGCTTTGCGACAGTTCGACGGTCATGCCCGTGGTTGACCCGGCCGGGGTAATGGCGCCGCCCAGCGCGGGAACGAGATGCGTATTCGCCGCGACAATGAGCGGATCGAGCTGGATCCCCAGATAATCGAGATGCCGCAGGATCGCGGTCATTTCCACAAAGTATCCGTTCTTGCTCGTTGCCAGCGACCAGTAGCCTTCAACAAAGCCTCCGGCAGGCACGTCGCCGAACGTGATCTTGAGATTGCCCGGGTCGACCGCGCCCGTAATCGTGGGCGACGATCCCAGGATCTCGAAGCTGATCGGGATGTTGTTCAAGTTCTCGACGATCTTCGGCTGCGCTGACTCGGCGATCAGATTGTGCGCGGGACCGAACCCGTCATTCGTGGCCTTGATCGCAAGCTTCACCGGCTTGCCCGCCATGGTGACGTACGGCAGGTAGTAGTCCAGCGTAAGCTTCGGCATGGGCAGCACGGTCTCGGTCTCGGTCTGGGTCGTTATGTTGAACGGCAGACCATTATACAGGTAATCGATCGTGGCCCAGAACGTATACTTCTTGCCCGCGGGCAGAGTTCCGCCGGCTTCGCTGCTCGGGATATACTGCCAGTCGATCTCCGCAACGCCGTTCACGGTGCCGCTCACAAGATTGTCCACGCCGCTCTGTTTGGTGACGATCGAGAAAAACAACGGGGTCGCGTCATTTCCCAGCTCGTCGTTTACATGCACATTCACCGCGAATGCGGTGAGCGGCAGGACATTGGGCGTGAGCACCAGCTTCACGTTGAATGCCTGGCGCTCAAGCGATATTTTCTGGTCGATCTGGATCTTGACCGTGCCGTGTTCGTTCGGGAGCGGTACTGACGGCGGGGTGAAGCCTCCCCATCCGCCGCTGAATCCGCCCCCGCCGCCGCCGCCGCCGCCGCCGCCCACGGAAACACCGGAATTCCGGACCGTGCTGATGCAGATCGGCATGCGATACAAATGAGGCGTCGCGTCAACGATCCACTGCGCCTGGAAATCCACATAATGGTTCAGGGAAAGGAACGCCGAACGGTCCAAAGTAAAGTCGGCTTGAAGCGCTTCACGCAACCCATCAATGTCAAAGGTCGTTGTGTCTCCCTTGTGACTGAGCGGCGTTGCGTTGAACGGCGCGCTCCAGATGATGCTGGGGGCGATGGTCGAGGTTGCAAGCGTATATAAGCCGCTGCTGAGATCGAGCAGGTTGTCGCGGTTGCTCCTGAGTTCCATCCGGTTCGTGGTCCCCTGGTACGCAAGGTACGTGTTCACCGGATTGGTCCGCTCGTCGTTCACGAAACACGGGATCGTGGGGAACGAAAGCTCCTGCGGCTTCCAGTAGAATACCGGGATGGGCGTCGAGGTCGTGCTCTCGATCGCCAGCCCGTCGATGGACAGGGTGTAGTGCGCTGACGCGATAATGGCCCCGGCATCGCGGTTGTTCATCTTGTTCAGAAGGCTGAGCGGATTGATGAACCGCGCCTTATAGGGGATCTGGATGCTCTTCTGGAAATCAAGCGTTCCCACGTTGATCGTTTTCTGGTTGTTCGCGAACACGATCTCGAGCTCCTTGTCGTTCGGGTCCACTCCGGTCGAATCGAGGATCAGGTCGCGCACCGGCGCATTGTTGCTCATGTTCGTGATCGTGACCACGCCGTTGTAACTGTCCTCCGGGAACATCGACAGATCGATCCTTGACGGATCGGAGTACAGGGTCGGCTTGATCAGGTCCGTCACATACGTGATATTGAGCTGGACCGTATACACGTCCGTGATCGTCGTTTTTGTGACGCTGAAGTCCACGTTCACCAGCCTGGCCACCATGACCACGGCGATGGTCTGGACCACGGTGCCGGGTTCGATCGTTACCGTTCCCTGATAGGAGTCATGCCCGTTGGCATTGATCACATAGCGATAACCGCCGGCAGGTGCGTCGGTGAAGCGCGCATACCCGCTCGCATCCGTGTACGCCTTGATCACGTTGTTGTATTCCTGCGACACGCCGTTCACGACATTGACATAGACTTCGTTGCTGATGATCGAGACCTCGGCGCCCTGGACCAGCGCCGCGGTGTCGTCATGCACTTTGAACGCCAGCTGGCCGAGAATGCTCGAGGTCACGTCAACCGTGAGATAGAACGGCGTCACCGCGCCGTTGTTGTACGTCAGGACGAGCGGTATCACGTAATGCCCGTTCGTGACCGACGCGTTGGGGCTCACCTGCACCTGGCAGGTTTTCGCGTCCTGATAGTTCAGCGTCCCGAGGTCGCAGTTCGATACCGCGACCCACGAGTAGGTCGCCTGGCTTGCGAGCTCGACAGAGGCGGAGGTCCCGACCATGGGCCCGAAGCCCATATTCGAGACGGTGAAGGATTTAACAACCGTGCTTCCGCTCTGGAGACCGAGCACCAGCGGATTCGGGGCGATGTTCGGGCCGGGCGTGGCCGCGTACAGCGTCGTGGTGATGGTCGCGGTCTCGTTCATGCCTTCGTTCGTGGTCAGGTTCACGGTAAAGACCGCGGGCTGGGCCGGCGGGCTGCTCGGTCCGGCATTGATCACAACCGGGATGGTGAATGATGCGCCCGGTCCGAGTTCGGTGGGCAAGCTCGCCGTATTGATCGATGCGCCCACGCCGTCGGTGGGAGCATTGTCCGTCAGCGTGTAATGCAGCCCCGTGACCGTGGTGGTCCCGACGCTCACGACCGCGATGTTCATGGTCTTGCCGCTGTTCATGGACATGTCGAGTCTTCCGTCGGCCGGGGACAAGACCAGTCCTTCAATGGTGAAGGAACCGAGCGCGGTCTTGGTGATGCCCTGGTACAGGACCGTTGACTTCACGTTGTACATGCCGCCTTCGTCAGGCTGGGGCTGGAACGAGACGGCATAGTTGCCGTCCGCGTTCGTGATGCCGGTGTAATACCGCACGAACCCGTTCCTGCTGATCTCGACTTCGATGCTGACACCGGCGAGCGGCGCGTTGCTCTGCGTTCGCAGGGTCCCGCTGATCGGCACAAGCGCGCCCTTGGCATAGGAGGCCTGCGAAACTCCGACGGTAAGAGCGAAGTCCTCATTCGTCGCGGATGCGATCGCCGTGGTGTTCTTCTCCTCATTTCCGGCGGCGTCCATTGCCCGTACGCCGAACTGGTACGAACCGGCTTGCGTGATGCCCACGATGAACGCATTCGTGGGATAGGCCACGGTTCCGACCGGTACGTTGTAATTAATGGCGCCCGTGCCGTGGTTGGTATAGACATTGTATTTGGCCACATCCGTCGAGGGCGAAGGATGCGTCCAGGATACGCGCACGCCGGTCTGGGCAAATGCGGCCTTGACCGAGGTGGGAGCGGGAGGGTTCGTGAGATCGATCACCACCGGCGCGCTGGTGGTCGCAGAGACATTGCTTGCTGCATCCATTTCCTGCACGTAGAGCGTATGGCTGCCTTCGCTGAGATCGCTCGCCGGACTGAAGAACATCGCCGTCGTGGTGACGGTCCCGTTGGTCATATCGGGATTGTCGAGCCGGTATTTGAATACGCCGTTGCCGCCGCCGCCCTGGATCCACGACCACATGGGCCGCGCGGTATTCGCCGGGCTCTTTACGGTCACCAGGGGTGGATGAATGATGATCGCCAGCGGGCCCCGGGTGATGCTGTTGTTCGCCTCATTCGCTTCGATCACCTGGCCCGAGCTGTCCGCGTTCGCGACAATGGAGAACATGCCGGAACCCGCGGTCCAGGTAAAGGTCCGCGTGGTCGAACCACTGGCCGCCATACCGCCGTTGACGGTCTGCGTGCCCACGGACGCTCCATTCATGGTGAGATTCACCTGGAAGCTCCGGGTCGTTGCTGCGCCGCTATTGTTAACGGTCGCGACAAAGGTCACCAGATCGCCGAAGGTTGGCGTCAGAGGCGACCAGGTCAGGTCCGTCATCGTCAGATCGGGATAAGCGACGTCCGCGAGCTGAAGCGAGGTCATGTTGTTCGTCAGATCGGATTCAAGGACCGAGCTCGTGCTGTTCGCAACCACCGAGACCGAGTGGCTTCCGGGCGTCGCAAGCCATGATTTCGTGAGCGTCGCTGTCTGGCTTGTGGCCAGCTGCGCGCTGATGGTCTGAATTCCGATGCTGATATTGTCCACGAGGAAGTCGACAACGGCCGGATCGGTCAACAGACCGCCCTGGTTCCGGATGCCCGCGGTTATGATCAGCGTTGCGCCGTCAATGATTGAAACCGAGGGGGACGTTGACAACTGGCTGATGAACAGATCAGGCGCGGGCGTGACGTTTGCCTGCGCAACCGCGGTATTGTTCGTTTGATTGGGATCGTGTTCGTTCAGCGCGAAGTTCACGGTATTCGTGAGCTGTCCCTGCAGGGACGGCCTGCCGGAGATCGTGACGGTCGCATTCGCGTTCTTCGCCAGGCTGCCGAGCTCGCACGAGACCGTGCCGAGCGACTGGGTGCAGGTCCCGTTCGAGGTGAGGGCGGACTGGAAAACAAATCCTGCGGGCAGAATATCGGAAAGCGCGACGCCATTCGCGATAGAGGGGCCGTTGTTCGCCACGGTGATCGAATAGGTTAATGTCTTACCCGCGGCGACCGGGTCCGGCGACGCGCTGATGTTCGCGATCAGATCGGCGCTCGCATTGATTGTGGTGAGAACGGTCGCCGAGTTATTGGCGGAATTCGTTTCCGCCTCGATGGTGCTGACGCTCGCGGTGTTCGAAGGCAGACCTGCTGCCCCGGCTTGGACCGTGATCGTGACTGTCCTGACCTCGCTCACTGGCACTGCGCCGAGATTGCAGGTCAGTGCCTGACCAATGTGGCCGCAAGTCCCCGAACTCGGTGCCGCGGACACGAATTGCGATTGAACAGGCAGCGTGTCCGTGAACACGACATCCATGGCTTCCGCGGGGCCGTTGTTGGTTATCGTTGCCGTGTACACGAATGTATCGTTGACATAGACCGTATCGGGCGCGCCGCTCATGGAGATCGAGACATCGAGTGTTGCGACACCGGAGACCGTCGTCCCTTCAACAGCGCTGTTGTCCGTGGTGATGATGTCGAGCTCCGCGCCGGTGATGGTCGCGCTGCTTACGATTGAACCCGGCGAATACGGGGACACCGTGATTGTCGCGGTAACCGATGAATTGAGGGCAAGATCGCCCACTGCGCAGGTGACGGTTTTCCCGACAAGGGAACAGGTGCCGGTCGAGATTATCGCGGACATAAGGTTCACCGGTCCCGATAAGGCATCGGTCAGGACAACGGATGTCGCATCCGACGGACCTTTGTTCGTCGCCGTCAGCGTATAGGTATACTGTGTGCCCGCGGACACGGGATCAGCGGATTCGGCTATCGCAACGCCGAGATTGGCGACCGGACGCTCCGTTGTAAAGATCGTGCCGTATCCGCCGCTGCTGCCGCCATTCGCGCCAATACCGCCGGCCACGGATATTGGACCCGTAAAGAGATTGGCAACCGGAGCCGTGTGGAGCGCTATTCTGCCTCCACCGCCGCCGCCTTCGTAATAGCCGCTGGCGTAGGTGCCGCCGTTGCCGCCGTTCGCGCTTATGGTGCCTGTTCCCGCGGAGTATGCCGCGTTCAGGTAAATGCCGCCGCCCGCGCCGCCGCCGCCGATCGTGCCGGCGTTGCCGCTGTTGCCGTCGGCGATGATGGATCCGTTGTTGGTCAGCTGGCCGCCGACGACCATCCTGATCAGGCCGCCGCCGTTCCCGCCGTAGTGGCCGCCGCCGTAGCTGCCGCCGCCGCCGCCCGGCTCATTCGGGTTCGTCAGATCGCCGAACACGGACGCAATAGGCCCGCCGCTCCAGCCGTCGCCGCCCTGGCCGCCGTAGCTGCCGCCGTCGCCGCCGTAGCTGCCGCCCGTGGTCGTGTTACCGATGGTCCGTCCATAGTTGCTGCTGTTCCCACCCTGATAGGCGCCAAGGTAGCCGCGGCCGACAACATTGATCGCGCTCGTCTGGTCGATGATCGCGTTGCCCGCGACCGTTACCTCGACTTTATATGCGGCTGCCGTGGTCGCGGGCGAGTGCGTGAACAACGAGTTGTTCGAAAGATTCAGCGAACCGGCCTGGAACATGGGGCCGCCCTGCGTGAACCATGCGTTGTTCGTCAGCGTAAGCGAACTCACCACCCGGGCGAGTGTTCCGCTCCACATGCGTCCGTTGTCCGCAACCGTGATCGTGTCAAAGGACGTCGGTGTTGCCGGAAGCGGCGTGCTGGAATCAGCTGCCGCAAGCCCGTTATTGCTCACTATCAGGTCGCCGAATGTCTGCGATGCCGTTTTCCAGTAGACCGTGCCTGCGCCGCCGTTGGTCCCGCCGTTGATGCCCAGAGCTCCCGCAGCGGATGCGAGACCCGTGAAAGCCGTCCGCGTTCCGTAAAGAAGGGCCACTCGTCCGCCAGCGCCGCCGCCGCCCGTGTAACCGCTGTACGTCCCGCCAATGCCGCCGTTTGCGCTAAACGTACCCGTGCCTGCATAGGTGTTCGCATTGACATACACGCCGCCGCCCGCGCCGCCGCCGCCGATGTTGCTTCCGCCGGAGCCGCCTGCCGACAGGGACCCGTTGTTGGTGAATGTTCCGCCGATCGTCAGATGTATCAGACCGCCGCCGTTGCCGCCGTAATGTCCGCCGCCCCATGATCCGCCGCCCGCGCCGGGTTCAACCGGGTTCACGAGATCGTCGTATGCAGCGCCCGTGCCGCCGCCGTTCCTGCTGCTGTCGCCGCCTTCACCGGCGAGACCGCCATGGCTGCCGCCGTCGCCGCCGAAGCTGCCGTTGGTGGTAAGATTGCCGCTCGTCCGTCCATACGTGCTGCTGTTGCTCCCCTGATACGCGCCCAGGTAGCCGCGTCCGTCCGCGTTGAACGCGCTCGAACCATCAATAGACAGGTCCCCGTTGATGGCGATATCCACTTTGTAGACGGTGGATGTGTCCGTATTCGCATGCGTTACCCGCGCTCCGTTCACCAGTTCCATGCTGCCTGCCTGGATTGCCGGACCGGCCTGCGTGAACCATCCGCTGTCTAGGTTGAACGCACCCGTCACCTGTGCAAGCGTAGTGCTCCACAACCTGGCATTGCCGCTCACGGTAATACTGTCGAACACGGTGTCCGTTGCTGGCAGCGGTGTGCTCGAATCAGCCGCTGTCCTGCCGGCGTTGTTCACCGCGAGATCGCCGAAGCTCTGGGACGCCGCCTTCCAGTAGATCGTGCCTGCACCGCCGTTCTGACTGTTGGTGCCGTACCCGGACCCGCCTGCCGCGCTCACCAGGCCGGTATAGCTCTTCGTCCCGTAGTACAGCGCGATCCTTCCGCCGCCGCCGCCGCCCGTGGGCCAGCCCATCGAATACGCCCCGCCGTTCCCGCCAATGGCGCTGATCGTACCCGTGCCCTCGGTGGTCAGCGCGTTAATATAAATGCCGCCGCCCGCGCCGCCCGCCGCCGCAAGGCTGCCGCTCGCATTCGTGCCGTTCGCGGTTATCGTTCCATCATGGGTGAACGTTCCGCCTATGGTCAGCCGGACCAGACCGCCGCCGTTGCCGCCGAGGTGGCTGCCGTTGGCGGATCCGCCGCCCGCTCCGGGTTCCGTGGGATTCAGCAGGTCGCCGTAGGTCAGGCCGATGATGCAGCTGCCGCCTTCGCAATACCCGTCGCCGCCGCGGCCGCCGTAGCTGCCGCCGTCGCCGTCATAGCTGCAGTTCGTCACCGTGTTGCCGGTCGTTCTGCCGCAGTCGTTGCTGTTCCCGCTCTGCCAGCCGCCGAGATAGCCGCGGCCGTTTAAGTCGATTGAACTCGTGGCATCGATATTCACGCTGTTGCTCACCAGGAAATCGACCGCATACACGGACGAGATCGTGGCATTCAGGTGGGTCAGCACGGATCCGTTCGCCAGACTCAAACTGCCTGCCTGGATCTGCGGACCTGCCTGAATGAAACGTCCATTGTCGAGGCTGAACGCTCCGGTCACCTGCGCAAGCGTGGGGCACCAGAGACGCGCGCCGTTGCTCACCGTAATGTTGTCGAACACGGTCGGCGTGGCGGGCAACGGTGTGCTCGCATCCGCAGCCACCAGGCTGTTGTTGTTCACCACAAGATCGCCAAAGCTCTGAGACGCGGTTTTCCGGAAGATCGTGCCCGCGCCGCCGTTCTGACTGTTCGTGCCGTAGCCGGAACCGCCCATTGCCTGCACAGGTCCGGTCCATGCCGCGTTCACGGCATATACCGCGATCCTTCCGCCGCCGCCGCCGCCCGTGGGCCAGGTGGTGGAATAGGTCCCGCCGTTCCCGCCGTTGGCGCTGATTGTGCCTGTGCCCGCGGTGGTCAGGGTGTTGATGTAGATGCCGCCGCCCGCGCCGCCCGCTGCCGCATACGCGCCGCTGACGTTATTGCCGTTCGCGGTTATCGTTCCATTGTGCGTAAACGTTCCGCCAATAGTCAGCCGGACCAGACCGCCGCCATTGCCGCCAAAATGGCCGCTATTGGCCGATCCGCCGCCCGCACCCGGCTCCGTGGGATTCAGCACATCGCCGTAGGTCAGGCCGATGATGCAGCTGCCGCCTTCGCAATACCCATCGCCGCCGCGGCCGCCGTAGCTTCCGCCGTCGCCGTCATAGCTGCAGTTCGTCACGGTGTTGCCGGTCGTCCTGCCGCAGTCATTGCCGTTCCCGCTCTGCCAGCCGCCGAGGAAGCCGCGGCCGTTGACATCGATCTTGCCTCCGGTCTGGATCGTGAAATCCCCGGTTACGAAAAGATCCATGCCATTCGTGGTTGACGCATCTGTCGAACCATGGGTCAGTATTGCGTTATCCATGACAATGACGCTGGTAAATGCATGTTTTCCCGTCAGGGTGACCGTGACAGGGGTCGCGCCGTCGCCCACCACCAGGTCCGCGCCATCGTACGTGCCATTGGACGCGGAAATCGTCGTACCGGTTGTGAGCGATATGGGCGCTCCCGCCGGGGCCGTGGAGAAGCTCCAGACATAATCCGATCCCAGAGCATTCCCCGCGAAATCGCGAACACCAGTCGTGATCCTGGCACTTTGGCCGGAATTATACGCGAGGTTGTTCGTGGTGAATGTGGCCGTGCTGGTCAGGGGATTGTAGCTCACAACACCCGGCACGGTGCCGGAGGGGCCGGTCACGATAAAGGTGGAAGCATTGACCGTGGCGCCGTCAACAGGTTTGTTGAAGGTCGCGGTGATGACCGCGTGTTTGTCCACGTTCGTGGCAATGTCCGCGGGCGAAGTGGAAACGACCGTCGGCACGACCATGTCCACGATCCAGGAATAGGATGCGGGAGTGGCATCCGTGTATCCGGGCGTTGTGGCCCGTACTTCGAACGTGTGCGTGCCATTGGACAGCAACGTATAGAACGTCGGACTCGTGCAGCCGGTATAGCCGCCGTTGTCCAGCTGGCATTCGAAGGTTGCGCTTATTTCGGTTGCGGAGAAGCTGAAACTCGCCGCATTCGAATTGGTCGGGTTGATCGGCCAGTCGGTCAGCAGGGTATCCGGCGTCGGCGAACCGAGGACTATGGAATCGCTGTACACAGGAGACCACAGACCCGCGGCATCCTGGACTCTTGCGTAGACCGTCCTCGTGCCCTCGCAGGACGCCACCGCTTCCGGAGCATCGATCGTTACAACCGGGTCGTCAGCCGAGATCGTCCGGGCGCGGACCCAGTCCCAATCCGTTGTGTACGCCTGTCCGTAATATCCGTCATCGTATCGGGTGCCGAGCACAAACGGTTCGTTCGCGACGTTATTCGACACATCGAACGGGTTCCAGAAATTTGCGGACGTATCAAGATCGTAGATCTGCAGGGAAACGGTCGAGGAGTTCTTGACCGTCATCGTATACAACAAATTATCAAAAGGCATTTGCGACGAATATCCCACCCAGGATCCATCCGTGCGATAATACCCCGTGCCCGGATGGTCCAGGAACCCGATGTTGTTCCCGGAAGACAGATAGAACCCGCCCACCATCTGGCCGTTGCCGGCCAGGGCCGTTGTTTTTGCCTTGAACTCAAGCACGGTGCCCATGGAAAATACCTGCGTGGAAGTCAACCTGCCGGTGGTATTCGTACCGTGGAGATAGCCGCCCGAAACGCTGAAACCGGTCCCGTTCGTGATCTGCCATTTGGTCGTGTCGATCGACGATCCGTTGAAATCGTCGAAGAAATCAAAGATCGGTCCTGCGCCGCTTTCGCTGGTTGCCCCGGGGTTGCCGTAGTACATATAAACGCTGTTGTTTAAGCCGGTCTTTATCCATACCGTGGCGGAAACGCCGTCAATCTTTTGCTCGATCCAGTAGGGAAGCCAGTTCCCGGCTATCGCGTCATAGAACCGGATATCGTCGAAGTTCGCCAGCATGCCTGCGGCATAGGATACTGTCATCTTGGCATGATAATTCGGCTTGAAACTGGCGATGCGGAGCGGCGCTCTGTTCGCAAAGCAGTCCAGTGCCCAGGTTTTTGAATCCGAATATGCCTCCGGAACGGTGAACATAACGTTATTGTTGCTGAACTGCATGGCCCCGCATCCATTGGTGTCCGCGCAGGTCAGGTTCAAGGTCACCGTGGGAACAGACGACAATGCGTCATTGTTGTTGATCACCATCGATCCCGTGGGCGGGACCGTGTCATACGTGATAGAGGCGCTCGAAACCAGGGACCAGTTTCCCACGTTGTCCTTGAACTTGACCGAGATCGTCTTTCCTCCGTCGCCCGCGGTCAGGGGCCAGGTTTTCGTTCCTGCATATGTTTCCGCGGTTGACCAGTTGTTCCCGTCATCGCTGAACTGCATCTGAGAGCACGACGTGTCAATGTCGGTACAGGTCAGCGCAAGGTTGACATTCGATGAGGTTGTATACAAGGCGTTGCCGTTGATGGTAATGGTGCCCGTGGGTCCGTTGGTATCAATCGTATACGTTCCAATACGCAGTCCCTCGCTGTTACCGGCCGGATCTTTGCTGAAGTACTTGAGTGTTGTCGTTGCCGCGATGCTGATCGGCGTCGTATAGACCGTGGACCCCGTGGTCGGTGTCGAGTTGTCCGTGGTGTAGTAGATGGTTGCGGTCTCGTTGGTGGACAGGGCCACCATCTGCGCAATGGCGAATTGCGCGGCGCCGGGTGTCGCGGTCGTGATTGGCGCAGCAGTATCCAGCAGGACCGTATCAACGCTCGGATCGCTCCAGTTGCCCGCGCTGTTCCTGAACCGGACAGAAACCGTCTTAAGACCGTCGCCCGCTGCAAGGGTCCAGGCTCTGGTCACGGCATAAGCCTCGGGTAGGGTCCAGTTCTGTCCGTCGTTGCTGAACCGCATCTGGTCGCACGTCGTTGTCGCTTCCGTGCAGAGGAGGCTGAGGGTCACGGAGGTCGAGGTGGCGTAGACCGCGTCGTTGTTGATCGACATCGTTCCGGTCGGCGCTGAGACTTCGATGGTATACGTCGCCAACGAGATCGGCCCTGAATTTCCGGCAAGGTCGATGCCGAAGGATTTCAGCGTTGTGCTGGCGGCTATGGTGATCGGCTCGGAATAAACAGTTGACCCGGTCGTCGGGTCGTTGCCGTCGAGGGTGTAGTACACGGTTGCGGTCTCACCGGTTGTGAGCGCCACGCGCAGTTCATTGTTGTACGCCCCGCTTCCGGGCAATGCCGCGACCGTGGGCGCGATCGTATCGAGTGTGATCGATGCGCTATATAAGGAAGACCAGTTGCCCGCGGTGTCTTTGTATTTTACGGACACGGTCTTGGTCCCGTCATCGCACGCCGGCTCTGCACTGCCCAGGGACGCTGACGGCTGAATGGAGGCGTATTTTCTCACGCGGAAATCATCGAACTTCATTCTGATAAACGTGCTCCCTGACTCGTGATAGCCATCCATCACCAGCCCGACTTTTCCGCTCGTATAGTTTCCATCGCTGGTGGAAACCTTCTGTACATCATCGATATGTAAGGTCAATGCACTTCCGGATAACGTTCCCCGTAGAAGATGCCATATCCCCGTGCCGAAGGTATAGCCCGTGGAAACCAGAAGGTTATGCCCGGGTTCTCTACCAATACGGGCGCTGTCATTAGCCCCCCAGTTTGCGCCGAAGGAATAGAAGTTCGGATTTGCAAGCCCGCCGTTATGCCTCGCGACAACAGCAATATCATTCCCGTTTGCGGAATTTTCAATAAAGGCTTTTGCCTCGACGATGCCGTCCGTCATGGTAAAGTTGTTGTAGAATACACCGCCTTCCCTGTATTGCCCTTCAAGTATCAGTTCGCCCGCGCTCACGTATGCGGCAGGAACGCTGCCTGCATCCGCGACGAACGGCTTCCAGTCGCCGGAAGTCACGCTGTCCGCGCTGAAGTCGTCAAACATCTCGAACGTGGTTTTTCCGTTGCTCGCGCTCACGGCATTCGTTATATCGCCGTAGTACATATAGACATCGTTATTCTGGCCGGTCCTGAGCCAGATCGTTGCGGAAGAACCGTCATACGTCTCGATCCAGAACGGCAGCAAGGCCCCTGCTTTCGCATCATAGAACTTCAGGTCAGCAAAATCCGCGCGCATGGCAGGATCGTAAGTGACCGTAAGCCTTGTCTGGAAGTCGGGAATGAAGTTCGCGATAGAAATCGGCGCACGCTGCGTTGCGCCGCACGCGAGCGGCCAGCTCGTGGTAGTTGCGTAGGACATCAATGTTTCCGTAATGCCGTCGTTGCTCAGTTTCATCTGGGGCACGCCGCCCTCGTCATACGCCGGGAGCGAAAGCGTCACGTTGGTTGAGTTCGTGAACGCCGCGTTGCCGTTGATCGCGATCGATCCGGTCGGCGGTGTGGTATCCACGCCCGCGGTTGTTCCGGTGGTGAAGCTCCACACATAATCCGAGCCGAGTGCATTGCCCGCCAAATCTGTAACCGTGCCGGCAATGGTCGCGGTATAGATCGTACTCGGGGTGAGTGCCGTTGTCAGGAACACGGCGGCATTGGTTGCCGCATCGTACACAACCGTGCCGCTCGCGACGCTTACCGAGAAGGTTGCTGCTGAGATCGATGCCGGCGACATGGGTTCGGCAAACACCGCCCGAATGGCCGTCGCGGTCCCGACATCTGTTGCGCCTGAAGCGGGCGTGGTTGAGACTACCGTGGGCGCGGTTGTATCAAAGGTATATGCATCCGTCCTGATGGAACCGACGTTGCCATACGGGTCGATGCCGACGCTCTTGATGGTTGTGGGCGTGGCAACGGAAATCAGGGTGCTGTATTTCGTTGACGCTGCAGTCGGCAGGGTCCCATCCGTGGTGTAGTAAATGGTCGCCGGCTCATTCGCCGAGAGCATAACATTCTGGCTTGTGTTAAAAACACCGCCCGTCGGGGCTGCGCTCACGATCGGCCCGGTCGTATCATTGGAATAGATCGTGCCCTTCTGACCGTTTCCGCCGCCGCCGTAGCCTAAACCGCCGGACACGGATATTGCGCCGGCATAGCCTGTTGCATTGTAATACACCGCAACTCTGCCGCCGCCGCCGCCGCCCGCGGGCCAGCCCGTGGAATAGGTGCCGCCGTTGCCGCCGTTTGCCGAAATCGGGCCGTTGCCCGTAAATGTTGCCGCATTGATATACACGCCGCCGCCCGCGCCGCCGCCCGCAGCCTGGTTGGTCGCTGAATTTGCGTTCGCAAGGATACCGCCATTGTTCGTCAGCGTACCGTCAACCACCAGCCGCACCAGACCGCCGCCATTGCCGCCGTACCAGCCGCCGCCCGCGCTGCCGCCGCCCGCGCCGGGTTCCAGCGGGTTCGAAGCGAGGTCATAGGTGATGCCGATCGCTCCGCCGCCGCTTCCGTCTCCGCCGAGTCCGCCGTGGCTGCCGCCGTCGCCGCCGTAGCTGCCATTCGATGTCAGGTTGCCCATCGTCCGGCCATAATTAGTGCTGTTGTTCCCCTGATAAGCGCCCAGGTAGCCCCGGCCGGTCACATCGACTTTGCTCGTCGCGTCAAGGTTCAGGGTGCCGGTTACATGCACATCAACTTTATACGTATTCGTTGCATCGTCATTCGCATGCGTCAGCACCGAGTTGTTCGTAAAGGCCATTGCCGGTGTTGTAAGCGTTGCTGCGCCAAGGATCAGCCAGCTGTTGTTGTCAACAATGATCCCGGCCGGCGCATCCGTCATCGCAAGCGCTGTCAATTGAGAACTATTGGTAAGCGTGATAGCGCCGCCTGCCTGCGTGAATGAGGAGGTCGAGAACCGTGCGTTGTTCGTGAGCGTCAGGGTGCTCACGATCGAACTCATCGTGTTGCTCGACACCCGCGCGCCGTTGCTGATCATGACCGTGTTGAACACCGTCGGTGTTGCGGGAAGCGGTGTTGAATAATCTGAAGACGCCAGGCCGTTGTTGTCCAACGTCAAATCCGCATACGTCAGTGACGGGTTCTTTGTGTACACCGTGCCCGCGCCGCCGTTACCGCCGCCGCCGTAACCTGCTCCGCCGGCCGCGGTCATGGTCCCGATATAGGTTGATGCTGTTGTATAAGTGACCGCTACCCTGCCGCCGCCGCCGCCGCCCGCGGGCCAGCCCGTGTTATACGTCCCGCCATTGCCGCCGTTTGACGATATCGAACCACTGCCCGCGAACGTCGCGGCATTAATATACACACTGCCGCCCGCGCCGCCGCCCGCAGCCTGGTTGGTCGCTGAATTTCCGTTTGCGATAATGCTTCCGTTGTTCGTCAGCGTACCGTCAACGAGCAGCCGCACCAGGCCGCCGCCGTTGCCGCCGTACCAGCCGCCTCCCGCGCTGCCGCCGCCTGCCCCGAGTTCCAGCGGATTCGTCACGCTGTCATAGGTGCTACTGATTGCACCGCCGCCGCTTCCGTCACCGCCGAGCCCGCCGTGGCTTCCTGCGTCGCCGCCATAGCTGCTGTTCGTTGTCACATTGCCCAGCGTCCGTCCATAATTGCTGCTATTGCCCCCCTGGTAAGCGCCCAGGTAGCCTCGGCCGGTCACGTCAATTTTGCTGTTGCCGTCGATGAACAGGTCACCGGTGACGTGGAGGTCAACCTTATATCCAGTCGTCGTGTCCGTGCTCGCGTGCGTCAATACAGAGGAGTTCGTCAGGGAAATATTCGGAGTTGTGAGCACTGCGTTGCCCAGGATCAGCCAGCTGTTGTTGTCAGCGCTGATCCCGGCGGGCGCATCCGTCATCGCCAGCGCGGTCAATTGAGAATTATTAGTAAGCGAGATTCCGCCGGTCACCAGCGTCAGCGCTGTCGTGGAAAGCCGTGCATTGTTCGTCAGCGTCAGGGTGCTTACGATAGAACTCATGGTCGTACTCGACACCCGGGCGCTGTTGCTGATCAGGACCGTATCGAAAACAGTCGGCGCCGCGGGAAGCGGCGTTGAACCGTCTGCAGAGGCAAGACTGTTGTTGTCAAACTTCAGGTCCCCGTATGTTTGGGAAATGCTCTTTGTGTAAACCGTGCCCGCGCCGCCGTTCGTACCGCCGCCGTAACCAGCGCCGCCAGCCGCAATCATGCTCCCGCCATATGTCGAGGAAGAGTAGTAAACCGCTATGCGTCCGCCACCGCCGCCGCCCGTGGGCCAGCCGGTGGAATACGTTCCGCCGTTGCCGCCGTTCGCAGAGATCAAACCGCTGCCCGAGATCGTCGCGGTAGTGATGTTAATGCTGCCGCCCGCTCCGCTGCCCGCGGCCTGCCCCGGCGCCCCGCTCCCGTTCGCAATGATGCCGCCGTCGTTTACCAGGGTGCCATCGACGAGCAACCGCACCAGTCCGCCGCCGTTGCCGCCTCTCCAGCTCGAATCATTCGCACCGCCACCCGCGCCGGGTTCCGCCGGATTCAGCAGGCTGTCATAGGCAATGCCGATCGCACCGCCGCCGTTGCCGTCTCCGCCGAGTCCGCCGTGGCTTCCGGCGTCGCCGTCCCAACTGCAATTCGTCACGCTATTGCCGGTTGTACGGCCGCAGTCGTTGTTGTTCCCGTTCTGCCACCCGCCGAGATACCCGCGGCCGGTCACGTCGATCTTGCTGGTCGCGTCTATCGTCAGGTCTCCGGTAACGTGCAAATCCAGCTTATAGACATTCGTCAGGTCCGTGCCCGCCTGCGTCAGCACGGAGTTGTTCGTAATGGTTATTGCCGGAATCGTGAGTGGTGCATTGCCCAGCGCCAGCTGAGCGTTATTTGAAATCGAGATCGTGCCGGTCACCTGCGTGATCATGACTCCGGAAAGCCGCGCACCGTTGCTGACCATAACCGTGTCGAATATCGTCGGTGTCGCAGGCAGCGGGGTGCTCCCGTCAGCTGATGCGCGCCCGTTGTTGTCAGCCTTCAGATCTCCGTTCACCTGGGAAGCCAGCCTGGTGTAGATTGTGCCCGCGCCGCCGTTCACGCCGCTGGTGCCGTACAAAGCCCCACCCCCGGCTGCGATCGGCCAGTCAAGACTCGCTGACGTGGAATACACGGCGATCCTGCCTCCGCCGCCGCCGCCTGTGGCCCAGCCGGTTGAATATGCGCCGCCGTTCCCGCCGTTCGCCGTGATCGAACCCGTTCCCGCAGTGGTCAATGCGTTGATATAAATACCGCCGCCCGCGCCGCCCGCCGATGCCAGACCCGCACCGGCATTGCCTGCATTATTCCCGTTCGCTGAAATCATCCCGTTGTGCGTAAAGGTCCCGCTGACGGTCAGCCGAACCAGTCCGCCGCCGTTGCCGCCGTAATAGCCACTGGATGCTGCGCCGCCGCCTGCTCCCGGTTCCGTGGGATTCAGCAGGTCGCCGTAGGTCAGGCCGACGATGCAGCTACCTCCTTCGCAATACCCGTCGCCGCCTCGGCCGCCATAGCTGCCGCCGTCGCCGTCATAACTGCAATTCGTCAGGCTGTTGCCTGTTGTTCTGCCGCAGTCGTTGCTGTTTCCGCCCTGCCAGCCGCCAAGATACCCTTTGCCGTTCACATTGATGGACCCGCCCGGCTGGATATCAAGATTGTTCGTGATATTGAGGCTCATGTAGTTCATGGTCGTGGTATCCGACACACTGTGCGTCAAAACCGCATTATTGCCGATCGTAAGATTATTAAAGGTATGTGTGCCGTTGATCGTGACGATTGCGCCATCACCGATAGTAAGATCGGAGCCGTCATACGTGCCGTCCGTGGCGCTGATGGTAATGTTGGACGGGATGGTCATGGTCGCGGCCGTGGTCAGGAAACTCCAGGTATAATTCGAGGTCAATGGATTTCCCGCGACGTCCTTTGCTCCGGTCGTTATCAAGACGGTATGGGTTGCGCCGTAGGCGAGGTTGGGTGTCATGAAAATCGCGGTATTGGACTGGTCGTCGTAGCTCAACGAACCCGTGACCGTGCCGCTGGGACCGCTCACCACGAACGTCTGGTTGTTGATGGTAAGAACGTCCATCGGCTCGCTGAAGGTCGCAATGATCGTGGTGCTTTTCGCGTCAAGTCCTGTTGCGTTGTTCGTCGGCGTAACCAAGGTTACCAGCGGCGACGTAAGGTCGATCAGCCAGCTGAAGCTTGCCGGGGTCGGGTCCACAAAACTGTTTGCAACGGCCCGGACCTGGAACGTATGGCTCCCCTCAATAAGTCCGGCATAGGATTTCGGAGTTGTACAGGTCGCGAATGTCGCAAGGTCCATGCTGCACTCGAACGTGGAGTCCTGTTCTGTTGAGGTAAACGTGAACAACGGATCGGTCGTATGGACCGGATTCCTGGGATAGCCCGTGATGGCCGTATCAGGCGTGGTGGCGGTCAGAATGATCGAATCGCTGGATACCTGCGACCAGTGTCCGGGCGTGTCCTTGAACTTTGCATACACTGTCTTGGTGCCTTCGCAGTCGGTGACTGTCCCCGGTACGCCAAAAGCCACCGTCGGCGCTATGGTCGCAAGCTTGCGGACCGAAATATTATTTACGCCCCAGCTTTCATCGGTCGGGTCCTGGTTGAGCGTCGAATCAAACTTGAGCGTGGCATCGCCGCCCGGATGATGGACCGTCACCGAAACCGCGGGATTGGTCAGGGTTTCGCCCCATCCTCCGCCGCAAACCTGGGGGCCGCTGACGCCGAAACTGTTGCTCCACTGCTGCGTGCCGTTCCAGGAGAAACTGCCGCTCTCCCCGTCCCATGAATCGATGGGATAATAATTAAACGTTACAACGTAATCGCCTGCAGGCAGATTGGAGATCGTTTTCTGCGTGGAAGCTCCCACGCCGAAATTGGCATAGCCGCCCATCATGCCGTAGGTGCCGCACATGCTCGTTGTGGTGCCCGCGGACCAGCCCGGGAAATTCGGATAGCTGTCCGCCAGAAGGAATACATACTGGTTGACGCCCGTCGGATCGATCGCGCTCGTTGCCGAGGGATTGCCGTAATACAGATAGATCGTATCTTTGTTCACACCGGTCTTGATCCAGACAACAGCGGAGATGCCGTCCGCCTTGCTTTCTATATAATAAGGAAGCCAATTCCCGGACGTTGTATCGTAGAAGCGGATATCGCTGAAATCGGGCTGCATTGCCGGATCATACGGAATGGTCATCTTTGTCTGGAACTCGGGCAGGAAATTGGTGATGTCCAGCACCACCCTGTTCTGCCAGCAGTCCAGGCCCCAGGTTTTTGTCGGGGCGTATGCCTCGGGCACGGTGAAGTTGATATTGTTGTTGCTGAACTGCATTTCCGAACAGCCGTTCGTGTCCGTGCAGGTGAGGTTCAGGGTAACGGTCGGCGTTGTCGTGAGCGCATCGTTATTATTAATGAGCATCGTGCCGGTAGGAGGCGTCGTGTCGTAGATGATCGTATCGAAATAGATCCCCGACCAGTTGCCCGCATTGTCCTTGAACTTGATATACACCGTTTTTACGTCGTCGCCGGTTGTCAGGGTCCATGCTTTGCTTGTCGCATACGCCTCAACCGGCTCGGTGTCGAACACCCCGTCGTTGCTCACCATCATCTGGCTGCAGCCGGTGCCGCTGTCAGAGCACGAGATCGTGAGTGTTACGCTGGTGGTCGAGGTGTACGGCGTGTCCGCATTGATCTGGATCGTGCCGGTTGGCACGATCGTGTCGATCGTGTAGGTGGTCGATTTGACCGTTTCCGTATTGCCCACCGTGTCCACGCTGAAGTACTTCACCGTGGTGACGGTATTTGTCGGCAGCGATATCGGCCCGGAGTAGATCGTGGATGAAGTCGTTGGTGTTGAATTGTCAACCGTGTAATAGGTCGTTGCTGTTTCATTTGACGTGAGCACAGCCGACTGTGCGGACGCATAAATTCCCGCTGCCGGAGAACTGCCCGTGATTGGCGCGGTCGTATCCAGCAGGATCGCGCTGTTGTAGATCTTCGACCAGTTGGTCGCGGCGTCTCCGAATTTCGCGGAAACCATTTTCATACCATCGGTTGCGGTGAGGGTCCAGACCTTGCTGGGCGAATACGTCTCGGGTGAGGTATAGGTCACTCCGTTATTGCTGAACTGCATCCACGCGCAGCCGCTCGTTGCATCCTGACAGGTTAGCATCAGGGTTACGGTGGGAGAACTCGTTACAGCGCTCCCCGCGTTGATAAGAATCGAACCTGTCGGCGGCACGATCTCAAAGCTGTAGGTCTGGGAGGACACCACGCCGATATTGCCGGCACTATCAACGGCGAAGTATTGGACGGTCTCGTTTGCTGAAACGTTGATAGGGCTGGAATAGACGGAAGTGGGTAATGAGCCGTCTGTTGAATAATAGATTGTTGCGGTCTCACCGGTGGCCAGCGCAACGCTGACAGGCGCATGAAACCACCAGCCGACCGGAGATGCCGTAACAGCCGGTGGTATCGTGTCCAAAAGGATCGTGCTGCCATAAACTTGCGACCATTGCGCAGCCGTTGTGTCATAGAACTGTGCATACACTGTTTTGGTTTGTTCGCACAGTGATGTGGATACCGGCCCTTCCGATGAGAGCGTTGTTGTCGGTTCGGACACAACGGATTTTCGGATGACAATATTATTCACACCCCAGCTTTCGTTCGAAGCATCTTCGTTCAGCGTGGAATCAAATTTAAGCGTCGCGTCCCCGCCCGGATGATTTATGGTGACCACGGCGGTCGGATAATAAAAACCGCCGTTGTCCGCATAGTTGCCGCAGACATTCACGCCGGTCCCATTGTAATTATGCTGCCTGCTCCAGCTCTGCACGCCGTTCCAGAAGAACCGGCCGTATTCACCATCCCAGGAATCATTATGATAATAATCGAACGATACCACATAGGTACCTGCCGGCAGGTTCGGAATTGTCTTTTGTGTTGAGCTGCCGACGCCGAATAAATTGAAGCCGCCCATCATGCCGTAGGTTCCGCACATGCTTGTTACATTACCCTGCGACCAGCCTGCAAAATCCGGATACCGGTCAAAAAGAGCGAATACTGCTGATTTGCTGCTCTGGCTTGTTGCGTTCATATCGCCGTAGTACAGGTAGACGGCGTTGTTCTGGCCTGTCTTGATCCATACCGTCGCTGATACACCGGTTGTTGTACTCTCGATCCAGTAGGGAAGCCAGTTTCCGGCGATGGAGTCATAAAACCGAAGGTCAGCGAAGTCCGTTCGCATCAGCGGATTCCACGCAATGGTCAGGCTCGTCTGATAGTCCGGCTGAAAGTTTGTGATCGTCACCGCGGTCCTGATGCAGGATGCGAGCGTCCAGGCCTTGCTCGTTGAATAGGTCTCGGCGGTTGAAAAAACGGCATTATCGTTGGAGAACTTCATTTCCAAACAGCCGCCCGGTTCAGCGCAGCTGAGGGTCAGGTCGACCGAGGTCGTGTTCGTAGACAAAGCCCCGTTGTTTATGGTCACCGGGCCCGCTGCCGCGCCGTAAGGAAGCAGGAGGAGAAGCGCATTGAATAGAATGCCGATCATCGTTAGGATCCGCGTTCCCGATTTTATCATAGACATATGCAACCTCCCTGGGAATGCCGTCAGTCGTACGGCATGCCGTCATCCATCGGCGAAGCCTTCGCAGATAGAAGCACGTTAAGACGAGCGAAAGGTCAGCATGAATCCCACTGACCTCTCGGCTCAAATTATAATTTGAGGATATTCTGTTCCTTTATAAATACTTACACTTCAAAATGTCTCAATTCCCGGATTTTGTCAAGGCATTATTCACATCCGGAGAGAACAAAAACAATGGTACGAACATTATTGGTTCTTCGCATCAGGGTGATCATACTAATGCCATGACAAAATAAAAACAAACCAAACATTAGCGGTTCGGCGCGTTTGGGAAACACGCCCTACAACTTCAATAACATATCGTGGGGACCGTTCCCCGAACGGTCCGTAGTATTTCGTTATGTTTCATAATTACTTTGTTGCAGTACTAGCCAGAGCCTGGATCTTAATTGTTGATTCACTTAATTAAGATCGTCATTCCTGCGAAGTCAGGAATCCAGCCTTTTAAAAATCTGGATGCTGGATCAAGTCCAGCATGACAAATGAACCTCCCCGCAGCAATAGCTAAAGGGAATTGCATTTTAAAGAACACTAAGATACGGACTCCGCGTAATAGCGGTATGCTTCCCCTGCTCGCCGAAGCCTTACAACGTCTCCCCGTAATGCGCGTTCAGGATCATCAGGTCTTTTGCGTCGATCACATTGTCCTTGTTCAGATCGCAGGCCGGATTCCAGTTTGGACTGCCGGGCCGCGCTCCCATCGCGCTCTTTATCCTGGCAACGTCCGCGTCATTCACGATGTTCAGGCCATCCTCGTTGACCACGTTCCCGACTGCTCCCTTGCCGTAGTTGCTGTCGAAGTAGATCAGGGCATTTGAAACCGTCGTCGCCGGATTGCCGGCTTTGTCTATGAACGAGAAGGTGACGGTATAGAAAGCGCCGTCCACCAGCGACAGTTTCGTGTCCACAGCCGGATGGGCGCCTGCGGTCAATTCCGCGGCCTGGAAGGTGTACTCACGCAGGGATGCGTCGACAACATTGCTCCCGCCGGTCCAGGTGAATGTCACCTTCCCGTATTGCGCTTCTTCGCTCAGGGTATAGCCTACCGTGGCTGCTGTCGCGATGCTCTTCCGTGCGGGCGATGTTTTTGTAACAGCAACGGACTGTGAATCGAACATCACATTGATGCTCGTTATCGGTGCGGTGTCGTTCCCTGCCGCATCCTTGACCCCGGTGAACGAGATAGAGTAGATCGCGTTGTTCACCAGCGCCAGGCCGAGGTCGACCATATGGCTGCCCGCGGTCCTTTCGGACGACGTCATGACGTGCAGATACGGAGACAACGCATCATTGGTCCCGTTGGTCCAGGTAATTATGATGTTGCCCGCTGAAATTGCCTCGTTCAGGCTGTAGCTCACGCTCGAGGTATTCACACGGCTGTTGGACAACGGGCTGTCGATCGTCACCGAGGCCGCCGATATATCATAGATGACGTTGGCATTGGTGATATTACCGTTGTTCCCCGCAAGATCCATTCCTGAGAAGATAACATCATATACCGTGCCGTTGACAAGCGTGATACCGGTATTGACACTGTGTGGTCCCGCGGTCATGTCAGGCGTGGTAAACGTATATACGTGCGGCGCGGCCGGATCATTTGCACCGCTGACCCGGGCGAAGGTGACTGTACCGCTGGCAAGCTCCTCGCTCAGGTCATAGCCTATGGCCGCATTATTCACCAGTGTGCCCGCGGCAGGCGCGGTCGAGCTGAATACCGGGGCTGTCGTGTCGCTGCTCGCGAAGGTCGCGCTGATCGTATGAGCAGTTGTTACATTGGTGAAGTTATACGAAGTGACCGCACTCACGGAAACTCCATCCACCAGAACGTCGGCGACGTGATATCCGTTGTACGGCGCGATCGAGTAGTTCTGACTGCTGTTGTAGGTAACGCTGGTCGCACCGTCAGGGGTTATCGTGCCGTTTGCTCCGGACGACGCAGTGATCGTGAACGTGTTGATGGCAAAGGTCGCAGCTATGGTATGGTCTGTTGTCACGTTGGTGAATGTGTACGTCGATGTCAGCGAATGGACCGTGTTGTCAATGACCACATCGAGGATATGGTAACCCGTGTCCGGCGTGATCGTGAACGTCTGGTCCGAAGCCACGTCTACGGATACCGCTCCGGAAGGCGATATCGCGCCGTTCGCGCCTTGAGTCGCCGTGATGGTGTAGGGTGTGACGGGCAAACCGGAACCGAGCAGACGCATAACCAGCCCGTTAGTCTGAGTAGCATAGGTGGTGCCAGCGATCACTATCTTCGTGTCCGGCTGGATCAGAACCGCATTGGCGTAGTCCGAATTTGCGCTGCCGCTGTCGAAGACAACCATGCCGTTATATCCGAAATCCGGATCGAGCGAACCGGCTGCATTCAAACGCAGAGCGAGCAGGTGATCGTTTGAATACCCGTCATTCGTGCTGCCGGCTGCGACAATCTTCCCGTCCGGCTGAAGCGCGAGCGAATTGAAATAATCATAATGGCTTGTACCGGTGCTGAAGCTGACAACGCCGTTATTTCCGAAATTCGCGTCCAATAACCCGGTGGACGTAACTCGGGTGACCAGAGCATGGTTTATCCCGGATGCGATGTCATACGTGTAGCCGCCAGCAAGAATATTTCCATCAGGCTGGAGCGTCAAGGCATAGTAGTTGCTTGAAGTGGAAGGAGTGGAAAAACTCACGATCCCGCTCGTGCCGAAGCCCGGGTCCATAAGACCGGTTGTCGAGAGCCTTATGACCATGGCAGTTTCAATATTCGTCACCGTGTCATAGGCAGTGCCGGCGGCAACGATGCTTCCGTCAGAGGTATCAATTCCAAGGGCCGTAAGATAATCGCGTGTATTGGTTCCCGTATTGAAGCTCACCATACCGCTTGTTCCGAAATTAACATCCGGGAGCCCGGTTGCGGTAAAGCGGGAAACTAGCGCGGTTTCCGCGGAACTGACGGCGTCATAAGAATAGCCCGCGGCTACAATGCTTCCGTCAGCCTGGATCGCAATACCCGAGAACTGATCGTAAATAGTAGGTCCACTGTTGTAGGTGACCAAGCCATTCACGCCGAACCCGGGATCCGGCAACCCCGTGGTCGTGAGTCGTGTTAAAAGGGCGCTATGATCAGTGCTTCCGGCCACAACGATATTCCCGTCAGACTGGATTGCCACTGCACTGGCGTAGGCGGATAACGTTGTTGTGGCAAATGTCGCGATACCGCCGGAACCGAACGTGTTGTCCAGTGTGCCATCGGTGTTGTACCTGCCGACAAAATTGCTGTATACGTTATAGGTACCGTCATAATAGTAGTAATAACCCGTCATAACAACCTTGCTGTCGGACTGCAGTGCCGCCGCAGTGATGTATGTCGTGTTGGGCGATGTTCCTGTCGGATAGGTGGCAAAACCTTTGCCTGCGTTGAACGCCGGGTCGAGGCCGCCCACGGACCCCGTCCGGATCATGGTAAAGGTCTGGTCCGCTACGGCTATCGTGCCGAGCAGATCGGGGCCCGGTGCTGCCGAGTAATCAACAGCGCCGTTGCCCGGGCCGCCGACCATACCCGACGTGGGCGTGAGCCAGGGATTGCTGCTTGCGACCAGCCACCTGCAGGATGCGATCGAACCGGTGAGTTGCGAGACGATCACACTGCCGGCTCCTCCGGAGAACGTTGTTGAAGCGGACCACGGCGTGAGGCTGAATATTGCATTCGAGCAGTCTCCCTGGGGAACAAAACCAACAGTCACGGTCATGTCGGAGACTAGGGTCAAGGTGCACGATGAACCCGTGCAGGAGATACCAGGACCGGTCCAGCCGGTGAACAACATACCCGCATTCGGCGTTTCGGAGAGCGTGACAGCACCGCCTGCGCTGAATGCCGCTGAGCAGGCGGATGAACCGTTGCCGCACTGTATGTCGGGGATGCAGTCACCACCGCAGTCCGACGTGATCAATCCGTTGCTCGGATCGACATTGACAACCGTCAGGGTGAAATGGGTGGGGACGTAGGCGGAGTCGAGGATGATCGTGCTGTTGAACACCTCGGACCAGTTGCCCGCGTTGTCCTTGAACTTGACGTACACCGTCTTGGGTCCGTCTCCGGTGATCAGCGTCCATGCCGCGCTTGTTCCATACGGTATTGACGTGTCCCACGTTGTATTGTCGTTGCTGAATTGCATCTCAGCGCATCCGCTGCCAAAATCAATACAGGAAAGGGTCAGGGTGACGGATGCGGTATTGGTGAACTGAGCTCCTCTGTTGATCAGGTTTTTCAGGCCGGTGAGCATATTCGACTGGAGCACGGTTCCGGACTGCCCCGCTGCCACAAACGTGTTATTGCCGTACGTTACGCCATAGAGATAGGACCCCGACCATGCTGTGGTTTCGTTCCATGCAATACCGTCTGTTGAGGTAAGAATTGTGCCACCCTCGCCAACGGCAACAAATTCACCATTGCCGAAGGTTATGCCGTAGGGAGTGGAAGACCAGTCTGTTCCCGCTGGCGTCATATCCTGCCACGTCATCCCATCGCTCGAGGTGAAGATAGAACGACCGCCTTCGCCCGCGTCACCCACAACGACGAAGGTGTTGTTGCCATAGGCGACACTTTTTAAATAACGGGACCCCGGGCCCCTGCTTGTCCAATCAATCCCATCCGAAGAAGTCAGAATCACGCCGCTCTGGCCCACGGCGACAAAAATGCCATTGCCGAACGAGACCCCCAAAAGATAGGCATAACCGGCTGCGGCGGGGTCATTATCGGTCCAATCTATCCCGTTTGTTGAAGTGGCCGTTGCGCCGTAATCGCCTACAGCCACAAAGGTGTTATTGCCGAACGCGACGGCCCTCAGAGTATCGCCATTCAAACAACCGTAATGGCTCGTCCACGTAACGCCCCCGTCATCCGAGTAGGCGGTTGAATATCCGCATTCTTCCGGAGCGCCCACCGCAACGAATATGCCGTTCCCGTAAGCTGCTCCATAAAGATCGTACGGTGTATTCGAGACCCTGGTTGTCCACGAGGCCCCGTCCGATGAGGTCAGGATCGTACCGCTGGTCCCCACGGCGACAAAGGTGCCGTTGCCGAACGCCGTGTCACGGAGATCATTCGTTATTCCCTGGGCGCTGTTGTTCCATATGATGGTGTCGCTTGAGGTCAGGATCACGCCGTTTCCGACTACGAGGAAGGTGTTGTTGACATAAGCTGCTCCATGGAATTGCTGATTCGAGACCCCTGCCACGCCCGTGGTCCAATCAAATCCATTTGACGAGGTCATGATAGTGCTGCTGCCTCCCACGGCGACAAAGGCGCCATTGCCGTACGTTACCGCAAAGAGAGTAAGAACCGTCCCCGAGGCACTACTGGTCCAGGTGATCCCATCAGGCGAAGTAAATAGCGTGCCGGGATTTTCTAACGCGACAAAGGTTCCGTTGCCATAGGCTACGCTATAGAAGAAATTAGGAGTACCTGAGACCCTGCCTGTCCAGGTGATTCCGTCTGAAGAGGTGAGGACCGTACCCACATCCCCCACCGCCGCAAAGATGCCTGCGCCATAGGTTATGCCGGAGAGGTAGTTAATCGTTCCTGATGTCCTGCTTGTCCAGGTAATTCCGTCCGATGAGGTCAGGACCGTACCCGCATCACCCACAACAACAAACATACTGTTGCTGAAGGTTATGCTCGAAAGATAGTTTGTTGTTCCCGATACTCTGCCCGTCCAGGTCGTTCCGGTTGTTGAGGTGAGGATCGTACCACCGCTGCCCACAGCAACAAAGATATTGTTGCCGAACGTAACGGAAGAGAAATCATTATTCGTTCCCGAGGTGCTGCTCGTCCAGGCGTTCCCATCAGTCGAGGTGAAGAGCGCTCCGGCGTCTCCGACGGAAACATAGACATTGTTGCCGAAGCTCGCCCCATTTAGAAAAGCGCCCTGCGGCACCGGATTTCTCAAATACCAGAGCTCGGGCGCACCCGAGCCCGCGGACGTGGGTGGAACAGTGTCGAGGGTAATAGTGTCGATATACGGACGCGACCAGTTGCCTGCATGGTCCTGGAACATGGCAAACACGGTCTTAAGCCCGTCTCCCGGAGCAAGGGCCCATGCCGTGCTCACACCATAGGATACAGGCTCGGACCAACTCATGCCGTCATTACTGAACATCATGTTTGTGCAAGTGAAGTCGGGGTCCGTACAAGTAAGCGCAAGCGTCGCGCTTGTGGCATTGGTGTACAGATCATTATTGTTGATCGCCGCACTTGTCTGCGCAACGGTAATCGTCGTGAGATCGATGATGTATGCCGCAGTCTTTATCGTCGGTTCAACATTCCCTGCCAGGTCAATTGCGAAGAACTGAAGTGTGGCGGTGGCGGCAATGTTCACCGTTACCGGGCTCGTGCCGAATAGGGTTGAACCGGTCGGCGGGTACGTCGGCGTCGTCCCATCCGTGGTGTAGTAAATCGTTGACGGCTCATCCGTTGTCATCGTCACATCCTGCGCAACTGTGTAGATTCCGGCAGGTGGCGATACGATAGTCGTCGGCAGGATCATGTCGATCGTGTACACTGCCGTCCTGATCGCCTCGCTGTATCCGTAGATATCAACGCTGTAAAATTTAAGGGTTGTATTGGCATTGATAGCGATGTTTCCGGAATAGACCGCTGAATCGACATTCGGGTCCGAGCCGTCCAGTGTGTAAAAGGTCTGCGAGCAACCGCCGCCCGCGCCATCGTCACACATGAGTGCTACGCTTTGCGGAGCATTGTACAGCCCGCCGGGAGTCGAAACCTTCGTAAGAGGCGCTGTCGTATCCAGGACAATGTTGGCGCTGATCGGCGCTGACCACGATCCTGAAAGATCGCTGTACATCACGAACACGGTCTTCGAGCCTCCGCCCGGGGTCAGGTCCCAGGGTGCCGTGGTTGCGTACGCAACGGGATCCGAGTACGTAATATTGTCGTTCGAGAATTGCATCTGCGCACAGCCGCTGCCCGCGTCCATGCACGAAAGGTTCAGGGTGACTGCGGTGGTATCAGTCGCAGGCGCATAGTTATTGATTCCAAGATAGAGTGCGCTTCCGAGATACTGGTCGGACTGCAGGATCGCTCCCTTTTCTCCCACAACAACAAACGTAGTATTGTCCGAGGTCACGCTGTTCAGATTATTGGTTACGCCCGAACGTGAACCTTTCCAGGTAATGCCATCGCTGGACAGCCGGATGGTGCCGGAATTTCCCACAGCGACAAACGTACCATTTGCATACGTCACGCCGTTAAGCCACGCGCTGGTCCCGGAAACTCTGGGCGTCCAGGTTATACCGTCAGGAGACGAAAGCAGCACGCTGTTTTGAGTTCCCCCCACTGCCACGAAGGTGTTATTACCGTAGGCCACTGACGAGAGGTTCAGGGTGGTGCCCGATGCCTGGACCGTCCAGTTAAAACCATCCGTTGATGTAAGGATCGTACCGCCGCCGCCAACCGCCACGAAGGTGTTATTGCCATAGGCCACACCGTGGAGATATTGCGTGATCGGCGGGTACCAGAGCGTCCATGACGTCCCATCGGATGAAGTGAAGATCTGGTGCCAGTTCCCCACGGCAACGAACGTCTTATTTCCATAGGTCACGCTGAAGTTGTTCTCCGGCATGGAATATCCTGTGGAGTACATTGTCCAGGCGGTCCCGGTTGTCGAGGTGAGGAATTCGCTTCTGTTTTGCAGAGAAACGAACGTGCCATTCCCAAAGCCCACACCATACTCATAATCACTTGAGCCTACTGCATTCGTATCCGCCCATGTTGAAGCACCATCGACCGAGCGAAGGATCGCGCCGACACCCACAGCAACAAACGTGTTGTTGCCGAAGGCCACACCATAGAGTGTCGTCGTGGAGACTCCCATTCCCGGCGACCAGGTGAGACCATCCGTCGAAGTGTGGATTGCACCTGCCGTTCCCACGCTCATGAACATGGAATTGACATACATAACATTGAGGGCGTTGGGAGCGATCCCCGCAGCCGTCCATCCGGTTCCATCCAGGGAGGTGAGAAAATCTTCTGCATAATATCCAGCAGTCACAAAAGCGTTATTGCCAAATGCAACTCCGGTAAACGCAGTATATGAAGCACCTGCCGTAGCGCTTGTCCATGTGGACCCGTCCGATGAAGTGAGGATCGTATTGCCTGCGTTCTGTACGATAACAAAAACGCCGTTGCCGAAAGCTACGCCGCCGAGGTCAACCGTGGTCGTTGAAGCCCTGCTTGTCCAGGTAGCACCATCAGCCGAGGTCAGGATCGTCCCTGCGCTGCCCACAGCCACGAAGATGCTGTTGCCGTAGGTGATTTTAATAAGATCATTCATCGTACCTGAAGTCCTGCTCGTCCAGGTTATGCCGTCCGGAGAGGTCAGGATCGTGCCGCCGCTTCCTATGGCGACAAAGGTGCTGTTGCTGAAGGTTACGTCTTGAAGATTCCAGGTCGTATCCGAAGTTCTGCTCTGCCACGATAAACCGTCTGCTGAGGTCAGGATCGTGCCCCCGGTTCCTACCGCGACAAACGTGTTGTTGCCGAAGGTCACGTTTGAGAGTTGGAAATACGTAATTGAAGGAACGTTCGTCCAGGTCAACCCATCCGGCGAGGTCAGGATCGTGCCCAACGCACCCACGGCAACATACGTGCTGTTGCCATACGCCGCGCCGTAAAGATCGTTGCCCTGCGGCGCGGGTTTTCTCCAATGCCAGGCGCCGTTCATCGGAGGATTGGCGTCCAACGCGATGGTATCGGCATAGGGACGCGACCAGGTTCCTGTGCTGTCGGAGAACATGGCATAAACTGTTTTGGGGCCGTCCCCGGGAGCCAGCGTCCAATTCGTGCCCGTAACGAACGATATTGGAGCAGACCAGGTATATCCGTCATTGCTGAATTTCATCTGCGAACAGGAGGACACTGATTCGGTGCAGGTAAGAGCAAGTGTTGTGTTGGGATCAGCGGTATTGGGAGCACCGGTGTTGATAAGAACGGAGCCTCCCGTGATCAATGAAAGATCTATGAAGTACGTTTCGGTCTTGATCGCTTCGACGTTCCCCGCCGAGTCACGCGAAAAGAACTTGAGGATCGTGGGAGCGCTATTCGCGGAAATGTTCACGATCACCGGGCCAGCGCCTGTTTGTGTTGTGCCGCTTGGCGGGTAGGTCGGCGCGGTCCCGTCCGTGGTGTAGTAAATACCAGCGCACCCGAAACCCGTTCCATCGTCGCAGGTGAGCGTGATGTCCTGCGGCGAGGACGTGAAAACCGTGCCAGCCGGCGTCGCTGTCGTCGTGGGTGGAGTGTAATCCGGCGGGATCAGCTCAATTTTATCCACGAATCCTGCATCCAAACCGTTGCTGACACTGCCGTCCTTCGAGTATACCCATGTAAGTGTATGAGCTCCGGCGGGAATGAAATAGTTCATCTGCGCCCAACCCGTGCCCCCGCTTATCCTGCCGGCCTGCGTTGCTCCGTCGATAGCAAAGCTGAGCCAATCATAGCCGCTCTCCGACGAGACCATCCACCAGAAAGAAAGATTCATCGGGCCGATGATCGTCGTCTGCATCCAGGTTGACTGGTAGTCGTTGACATCCCCGCTCTGCGCGGCTGCCCCGCTGTCATAATAGGTGGTTGTCTGGCTGAACCAGTTCGAGATTCCGCCGGTGGTCCAGGTGAGTCCGGTCGTTCCCACGGCAGCATTGATGTCTCCGGAAAAGGTATGCGGCGGTTCGGTCGTGAAGCTCCAGGAAGTTATACCCGCAAGCGCGTTGCCACCAAGATCGGTCACGCCGATGAGCGTTACCGTATACGTCGTGGCGGATACGAGACTGCCGGAGGGTATGAAGGTAGCCGTAAAGTTGAGTGGATTATAGGTCACTGTTCCGACAACGCCGTTGCTCACGGTGAAGGTCGAGTTGTTGATCGTTGCCGGGTCCATGTCCTCGCTGAAAGCCGCAGTGATCGAAGTACCGACGAGTACATTGCTCGCGCCGGGAACCGGCGACATACCGGAAACAGTGGGAGCCACGGCATCGGTAAAGTTAGCGGTACAGATCGTGTTGGCATTGAGCGTGACGGTGCAAGGTCCGGTGCCGCTGCAGCTTCCGCAGGACCAGCCGTCGAACGTCGAACCGCCCACGCCCGGCGTTGCCGTGAGCGTCACGGTTGCGCCCTGATCGTACGATCCGGAGCACATCGTACCGCAGACGATACTGAGGTCACTGCTGATAACGCCTCCGGTTCCATTGCCGGCTTTAACGACATCAAGTGTATAACCAGTCTGCAAGATCGAGCCGGCCCAACCCGCAACGAAGAACTTGTCGTTTACGCTGTCATACGTTACGCCGGAAAACGTGCTGGAATGGTTCGGAGATCGAGTCCAACTTACCCCGTTGTCATGTGACCAGTATATGTTTCCAGAGTTGCCGGCTGCGACGAAATAGCCATTGCCATACGCGACAGCATTCAATATTTCATTCGTTGGAAATGATTGTTGGGTCCACGTTGCCACATCCGTGTCCGACGCGGTAAGGACCGATCCCGACGCGCCAACCGCAACGAAGGTGTTATTGCCATAGGCAACGCCTTTCAACTCTAGACATAACGACGGCGCCGCGGGCCAGTGTGCTGCCCAATTGGTCCCGTCCGAGGATGTATAGACCATGAATGCATTGAAGCCACATTGACCAACAGATACGAAATTTCCGTTACCGAAGGTGATTGCATTAAAATTATTATTAGTCTGAACCGAAATATTCAAGGTGACCGGCGTCCATGTGACCGCGTCAGGAGATGTAGCGATCTTTCCGTACCTCCCTACCGCTACATACGTCCCGGTCCCATTGGACACAACCCCGTTATAGGTCGTCGTCGAGGTGTTGGCAAGCTGCCATGCTGAGCCCGTTATAGACGATAAAATATAGGAGTTGCCTAATCCGCCGTCGGACGTGGCAACGTATTGACCGTTTCCGAACATCACTGAAATAATGCCGGACGAGGGGGTACTCAGTGCGTTCTGAGACCAAAGCGTACCGGTCGGAGACGTCCAGATGGGGCGGTCATTCCCGCCTCCAACCGCGACAAGACCATTGCTCCCCCAGGCGATTCCCAGAAGGGAATTCACCGTACCTGAATTCACCAGGGCCCAGGTAGTCCCGCTCTGCGACGTCTGGATTTTACCAAATCCGCTCACAGCAACAAACGTGCCCGCTCCGTAGGCCACACCCGTTATGACGCCTCCGCCATAGTTGCTGCTCGTGCGCTGTGTCCATGTCGCCCCATCCGGAGACGACCAGAGCAGACCGTTTTCGTCCACCGCAACGAACACACCGGAACCGTAGGCCACACCGTACAAATAGGTTGCGCCGGAGATGGTGTAGGTCGTCCATATCGCGCCGTCCGTTGACGTTGCTACATTATTATTCGGCGCAACTGCCACATATGTGCCATTGCCGTACGTAATGCCCCATAACGGCACATTACTGGCGGTCAGGTCGTAGTAAGTCCATGTGGATCCGTCAGTGGAAACCAGCGAGGTGTTCCCGCTCACCGCAACATAACCCGCTGCGCCGTAGGTTACACCCAAAAGGCTGATAGAGTTAACAGGAGGGATCGTATTCCAGACCGCGCCGTCCGAGGATTGCAGAATGGTCCCGTTAAGTCCCACAGCAATAAATCCATTTGGACCCCAGGTGACTCCGTAAAGATCTTCCGGGGTCACCGATGTTTGCACGGTCCATGCTATGCCATCGGTTGATGACACGATAACGCCGTCGTACCCCACAGCAACATATCCCGCTGGCCCGGCCGCCGCGCTGATCAGAGCAGTGCCGGTCCCCGAACTCCGAACCGCCCAAGTGCTCCCGTCCCGGGAGGTCTCGATCATGCCGTATTCTCCTACAGCAACAAACTGGCCTTTGCCGTAGGCAGCGCCGTGGAGATGGTTCCCCTGGGGCGTTGGATTTCTCCAAACCCAGCTTGAGGGATCAACTGCAGCTGCGGTCCTGACAGCAGCCGGCACTAACAGCAGTGCCGCCGCCAATATGAGATACCGATACCATCTTGAGTTCAACATGTATGGTCTCCGTGTGAAAGGGAGTCGAGGATAGTGTTGCGAATGAAGTGCTTAGCGATTGCAAACAAAACCGCTAAAGCTGTCGTGAGGTGCGCGGCAGTAAGAATTACAACTTTAGTTGGCTTGCAATCGAGAAGTCATCGCTTTAGCTTGTAGTGTCAATTTAATAGGATGGCCCGGGAAAGTAAAGGTACTATTCACAGGATACCCGGGATCATCCGGTGCAGCAGCATAAATCATTCGGATATGAAAGTAAATAGCCCGGTCAGGGTATTTTCAGGGTATTTGCACTTATGTGCAGAAACGCGCAGCTCAGGAAACCATGCTGTTTCCTGAGCTGCGTCAATATCTTACAGTGTTTTTTCCCCATAATGCGAGTTCAGGAGCATCAGGTCCTTAGCGTCGATCACATTGTCTTTGTTCAGGTCGCATGCGGGGTTCCAGTTCACGCTGCCCGGCCGCGCGCCCATCACGCTCTTCAGCTTCTGGACATCAGCATCATTCACTTCGTTCAGGCCGTCTTCATTGGCGATGTTCCCCACGGGGCCCTTGCCATAGTTCTTGTCAAAGAACACCATGGCATTCGATACCGTGGCCGGCGGGTTTCCCGCCCGATCCAGGAATTGCAGCGTGACGGTGTAGAACGCGCCGTTCACGAGCGCAAAACCTGTATCCACCGTGTGAACACCGCCCAGCAGCTCGGTGGACGCGAGCGTGAATGTGTGCGACGCGTTGCTGTCCACGGCCCCGCCTGTGCGGGTGAATGTTATGGTGCCTGCAAGGGCGTCCTTGAACAGGGTGAAGCTGACCACGGCGTTCGTTATGATGCTCTTAATGGCCGGGGTGATGTTCGCCACCGATACAGACTGGGTGTCAAAGGTCACGTTGAGACTCCAGACCGGCGCGGATACATTCCCCGCCTGGTCGATGATATCCGTGAATTCGATTGAGTAGATTGTCCCTGTCACCAGAGCGGCTCCCGTGTTCACGGTATGGTTCCCCGCTGTCCGTTCCAGACCGTCCAGGACATAGGTATACGGGGAAAGCGCGTCGGGCGCCCCGCCCGTGCGCGTGATTATTATGCTTCCTTCCGCGATCGCCTCGCTCAAACTGTAACGCAGACTTGCCGAATTCACCCAGCTGTTGGCAAGAGGGCTCTGGATCGTTACGACCGCTGCGGTGTGGTCATAGGTCACATTGGACTGGGTGATCGTGCCCGTATTGTTCGCCGCATCCAGCGCGGAGAAGATCACATCGTAGACCGCACCGCTGACCAGGGTCAGGCCGGTATTGATGCTATGCGGACCTGCGGTCTTGTCCGGAGTTGTAAACGTGTAGACATGCGGCGACAAAAGATCTTCCGCACCGCTGACCCAGGCAAAGGTAACGGTGCCGCTCGCCGCGTTCTCGCTCAGGTCGTAGCCGACGATCGCCGTGTTCACCAGGGTGGCGGATGCCGGTGATGTTGAACCGAAGGTCGGCGCCGCGGCATCGTTCAGCGCAAAGCTCGCGACCACGGCATGATTCGCTGTTACATTCGTGAAGTTGTAGCTCGTGACCGCTCCGACGGAGACACCGTCAACCAGAACGTCCCGTATGTGATAATCGGCGCCCGGCGTAATGGTATATGCCTGACTCGCGCCGTAGTTCACACTCTTCGCTCCCGACGGCGTTACGCTGCCGTTCGCCCCGGCTGTTGCCGTGATGGTTCTCGTGTCGAGCTCAAAGGTCGCATTGATCGTATGGGGCGCCATCACGTTCGTGAAGATGAAGGTCGAGACCGCGCCGTAGGAAACACCGTCAACCATGACATCAAGCACATGATAGTTGACGTTCGGTGTGATGGTATAGCTCTGACCATCACGGTAATTCACCGTGGATGTTCCAACGGGCGTTATCGCGCCGTTTCCTCCGGAGGTTGCGGTGATCGCGAAGGTGTTGATGGCGAAGGTTGCGCCGATGGTGTGGTTTACCGTCACATTCGGGATGTCCACATTCGCGACCGCGCCCACAGAAAGGCCGTCCACCAGAACATCGGCAATATGATATCCGGCGTCTGGCGTTATCGTGTAGCTCTGGCTGTTGTTGTAATTCACCATGGTTATGCCGACGGGAGTTACTGCGCCGTTCGCGCCGGCGGTAGCGGTAATGGTCCTCGTTGCGAGATCGAAGGTCGCGGTGATCGTACAGGACTTCGTTACATTCGCGACATTGACGCTTGCGACCGCGCCGATCGAAACACCGTCGACGACTACATCCAGCACGCGGTAGCCGGCGTTCGGCGTGATCGTATAGATCTGGCTTCCGTTGTAATTCACCGTTGTTGGTCCTGCGGGAGCTACTGATCCGTTTCCTCCGGATGACGCAGTGATGGTATAGGTTTTGATCGCAAACGTCACACTGATGGCGTGGTCTTGATTCACGTTGGAGAAGGTGTAATTCGATACAAGGCCCGCGTATGTGCTGCCGTCAATTTGAACATCGGCAATGTCATACCCGGTATCCGGGGTGATCGTGTATGACTGGCTGCCGCCATAGCTTACTGTGGTTGTCCCAACGGAAGTGATGCTGCCGTTTGCGCCGGTAATCGCCGTAATGCTGTACTGTTTGGGGGTGAAGGTCGCGGTGACCACGGTGTCGTTCGTCAAGTTCACAACGCAGGCGCCCGTCCCGCCGCACCCGCCGCCGCTCCAGCCAATGAAGTCGCTGCTGATGTCGGGGTTGGCGCTCAGGGTGACGGTTGTTCCGTGGTCATAGGTGATCGTACACGATGCGCCGCAGATGAAAGCGCCGGGGTCGCTCGCTATGGTCCCTGCGCCGCTTATGGATACGCTTAAGCTGTGCCGGCCGTCGTAGGTGATGGCGGCGTTGGTGATCGTGGTTGCGGGGTTCCCTACCATATCACTGGCGCTGATCGACATGCTGTAGATGCTGTCGTCCATAAGACCGAGGTAGGTCACGGCGGTATGGCTGCCTGGCGTCCGTTCCCAGGGCTTCATCGTGTAGGTGTACACCGAACCACTGTCGGTGCCCGTGGTTGATGTGAACACAATGCTGCCGCTCTGAACCTGTTCGCTTAAGCTGTAGCTTACGCTCGTGGTGGTCGTTACGGTGCTCGCTAAGGGCGTGATCCCGGTGATCGCCACCGATGTCACATCGTAGGTGATGCTGGTGTTCGTGACCGTGGCCGTCGGGTTGCTCGCCAGGTCAATGATGTCCTGGAGCGATACGTTGTACACTGCGCCGTCAATCAGGCTGAACCCGGTCGGGACGCCGTGGACGCCGCTCTGGAGCTCGGTACCGGTTAACAGATAGGTGTGCGGCGATGCCGGGTCGGTCCCGCTTACGACGGTGTAGACAAGGCTTGCGGTCTGGAGCGCCTCGCTCAGGCTGTACTGGGCCTGGGTCGTATTGGTGGTGGTGCTTGACAGCGGGCTTTGGATCAAGGCCAGGGCTCCCGTGGTGTCGTAAGCCACGCTCAGGTTATCCACTGTCGTTGCCGGGTTGCCGGCCGGGTCTGTTGCATTAAAGCTTACGGTATATACCGAGCCATTGATCAAGGTCAGGCCGGTATCAATGCTGTGGCTGCCAAGGGTCCTGTCGGCTGTCTGGAGCGTATACGTGTATGCAGTCGTTACGTCGGTGCCGGAGGTTGACGTGAACACGATGCTGCCGCTGGCCACTGTTTCGCTCAAGGTATAGCCGGCGTGGGTCGTATTGACGTGTGCGCTTCCTGCCGGGCTTGTCAGGGTGAACACCGGCGCGGTCCGATCGTAGGTCACGCTGCTCAAGTCGGTGGTGCTCGTTACGGTTACGCCGGGGTTCCCGGAAAGGTCGTTATAGCTGATCTGGATCGCGACCATTCCTTCGGCCTCGATCCCGGTCATGCTGTACGTCGCGCTCCAGTTGGTTCCGCCGCCGGTCACAATTGCCGCATTCCCGGCGATCAGGACACTCGGGGTCTGGAGATTATCGCTTGCAATGAAGCTTACCGTGATCACGTCCCCGGTCCGGGCCAGTGTTGTTGTCACGTTGCTCGACAGCATGCTGACGATCGACAGGGTCGGGGCGATCGTGTCCTGCACGATGACAGTACGAACAACCGGAGTTGCGGCGTTCGCGTGGGTGTCGCTTACCGTATAGGTTACGGTGTAGGTCCCGGTTACTGCGGTGTTGACTGTGTTCGCGGTGGTTACGGTCAGGACGCCGTCCACGATGTCGGTTGCGGTTGCGCCAAGGTCGGTGTAGATCGCGAGTCTTTCTACGCTCACCGGGCTCGGGCCGGTCATCGTGATGACCGGGGCGGTGGTATCTACAACGTTCACGGTCCGGATGACCGGGGTCGCGGCGTTGCCGGTTGTGTCGCTTACGTTATAGGTGACGCTGTAGCTGCCCGGCACAAGATTGTTGACCGGGTTTGTCGTGCTGATGCTGTTGGTGAGGGTTCCTTCTATATTATCTAACGCGGTTGCGCCAAGATCGGTGTAGGCTGTTCCGGCTTCTACGGTCACCGGGCTTGTTCCGTTCATCGTGATGACCGGGGCTATGGTGTCGTAGATGATCGCTCTGCTTGCTGATGCGCTGTTGTTTGCCGCATCCGTGGCCGTGGCAGTCAGGGTGTTCGTTCCCTGGCTTATCAGGGTGATGTCGACCGACCATGATGTGGCGGTCGGGTAGCTCACCACGCCGATCCCGGCTGTCGCGCTCGTGACAATCACGGTCGCGTTTTGTTCCATGGTGCCGGTTACGGTCTGGGTGCCGGTCTTGGTCGGGGTCGTTACCGGGTCGATCGTGATACCGGGGGCCGTGGTGTCGTAGATCACGTTCCGGGTCACGTTCGTGCTGTTCCCTGCCTGGTCGGTTGCAATCGCTGTGATGGCGTTCACGCCTGCGGTCAGGTTGGTGATGTCGACGGTCCAGGTGGTCGTGGTCGGGTAGCTCACGATGCCTACGGTCGCGGTCGGGCAGCTGACCACTACTGCTGTTGTCGTGAGGTCGCTGATGGTGCCGGAGATCGTGATGCTGCTTATGTTGGTGCTGACGCCTGCGCCGGGGCTCGTGATCGCGAGGCTCGGGTTCACGTTGTCGTACGTTACGGTCCGCTGTTTCGTGGTGGTGTTGCCCGCGAGGTCGGTGGCGTATACGTCGATCACGTTCGTTCCGTAGATAAGGGTCAGCGCCTGGCTGAAGCTGGTGCTGTTCGTTGCCGCCGTTACGGTCGGGCCGCTGTTTAACGATACGGTCACGGTGCTGGTCTCGTCCATGGTCCCGTCCACGGTTATGTTCGCGTTGTTCGTCACGCTGTTGTCGGACGGGGTGGTTATGGTCAGCGCCGGGAACGTGCTGTCATACGTGATCGTCCGGGTGTTCGTGGTCTGGTTGCCGGCCTGGTCGGTTGCTACGATCATTACCGTATTGCTGCCGGCGGTGAGCAGCAGTGCGTAGGTGTAGTTCCCGCCGCTCACTGTTACGGTGTTGCCGCTGATGAGCAGGCTCTGGAGCCCGTTCGTGTCGGTTGCCGTTCCCGTGATGTTCAGGGTGCTGCTGTTGGTATAGCTGCCGTCTCCCAGCGTTATGACCGTGAGGCCGGGGTTGGTCGTATCCACGGTCCAGCCGTAGCTTGCCGGTGTGGGATCGGGGTTTAAGGATAGGTCGATGGCGCGGACGTCGAACGTATGCGCGCTGTCGGTCAGGCTGGTGTATGTCTTCGGGCTGGTGCAGGCGCTGTACCCTGCTCCGTCCAGTTGGCACTCGAACGTTAAGCCTTCGTTCTGGGTGAACGTGAAGGTCGCGGTCGGGTTGCTGGTCAGGTTTGCCGGTGTTCCGGTTATCGTGGTGTCGGGCGCTGTGGTATCTACGACGGTCACGGTTCGGACGACCGCTGTTGCGGCGTTCGCGTGGGTGTCGCTTACCGTATAGGTTACGGTATAGGTCCCGGTTACTGCGGTGTTGACTGTGTTCGCGGTGGTTACGGTCAGGACGCCGTCCACGATGTCGGTTGCGGTTGCGCCAAGGTCGGTGTACACCGCCAGTCTTTCTACGCTCACCGGGCTCGGGCCGGTCATCGTGATGACCGGGGCGGTGGTATCTACAACGTTCACGGTCCGGATGACCGGGGTCGCGGCGTTGCCGGTTGTGTCGCTTACGTTATAGGTGACGCTGTAGCTGCCCGGCACAAGATTGTTGACCGGGTTTGTCGTGCTGATGCTGTTGGTGAGGGTTCCTTCTATATTATCTAACGCGGTTGCGCCAAGATCGGTGTAGGCTGTTCCGGCTTCTACGGTCACCGGGCTTGTTCCGTTCATCGTGATGACCGGGGCTATGGTGTCGTAGATGATCGCTCTGCTTGCTGATGCGCTGTTGTTTGCCGCATCCGTGGCCGTGGCAGTCAGGGTGTTCGTTCCCTGGCTTATCAGGGTGATGTCGACCGACCATGATGTGGCGGTCGGGTAGCTCACCACGCCGATCCCGGCTGTCGCGCTCGTGACAATCACGGTCGCGTTTTGTTCCATGGTGCCGGTTACGGTCTGGGTGCCGGTCTTGGTCGGGGTCGTTACCGGGTCGATCGTGATACCGGGGGCCGTGGTGTCGTAGATCACGTTCCGGGTCACGTTCGTGCTGTTCCCTGCCTGGTCGGTTGCAATCGCTGTGATGGCGTTCACGCCTGCGGTCAGGTTGGTGATGTCGACGGTCCAGGTGGTCGTGGTCGGGTAGCTCACGATGCCTACGGTCGCGGTCGGGCAGCTGACCACTACTGCTGTTGTCGTGAGGTCGCTGATGGTGCCGGAGATCGTGATGCTGCTTATGTTGGTGCTGACGCCTGCGCCGGGGCTCGTGATCGCGAGGCTCGGGTTCACGTTGTCGTACGTTACGGTCCGCTGTTTCGTGGTGGTGTTGCCCGCGAGGTCGGTGGCGTATACGTCGATCACGTTCGTTCCGTAGATAAGGGTCAGCGCCTGGCTGAAGCTGGTGCTGTTCGTTGCCGCCGTTACGGTCGGGCCGCTGTTTAACGATACGGTCACGGTGCTGGTCTCGTCCATGGTCCCGTCCACGGTTATGTTCGCGTTGTTCGTCACGCTGTTGTCGGACGGGGTGGTTATGGTCAGCGCCGGGAACGTGCTGTCATACGTGATCGTCCGGGTGTTCGTGGTCTGGTTGCCGGCCTGGTCGGTTGCTACGATCATTACCGTATTGCTGCCGGCGGTGAGCAGCAGTGCGTAGGTGTAGTTCCCGCCGCTCACTGTTACGGTGTTGCCGCTGATGAGCAGGCTCTGGAGCCCGTTCGTGTCGGTTGCCGTTCCCGTGATGTTCAGGGTGCTGCTGTTGGTATAGCTGCCGTCTCCCAGCGTTATGACCGTGAGGCCGGGGTTGGTCGTATCCACGGTCCAGCCGTAGCTTGCCGGTGTGGGATCGGGGTTTAAGGATAGGTCGATGGCGCGGACGTCGAACGTATGCGCGCTGTCGGTCAGGCTGGTGTATGTCTTCGGGCTGGTGCAGGCGCTGTACCCTGCTCCGTCCAGTTGGCACTCGAACGTTAAGCCTTCGTTCTGGGTGAACGTGAAGGTCGCGGTCGGGTTGCTGGTCAGGTTTGCCGGTGTTCCGGTTATCGTGGTGTCGGGCGCTGTGGTATCTACGACGGTCACGGTTCGGACGACCGCTGTTGCGGCGTTCGCGTGGGTGTCGCTTACCGTATAGGTTACGGTATAGGTCCCGGTTACTGCGGTGTTGACTGTGTTCGCGGTGGTTACGGCCAGGCTGCCGTCAACGATGTCGGTTGCGGTTGCGCCAAGGTCGGTGTACACCGCCAGTCTTTCTACGCTTACCGGGCTCGGGCCGGTCATCGTGATCACCGGGGCGGTGGTATCTACGACGTTCACCGTCCGGATGACCGGGGTCGCGGCGTTGCCCTGGGTGTCGCTTACGTTATACGTGACGCTGTAGCTGCCGGGGAGCAGGTCGTTGACGGCATTCGTAACCACAAGGTTTGAGGTCAGGTCGCCATCCAAAGTACTGAACGCTGTTGCACCGGCATCAGTATACAATGATCCGGCTTCAGCCAATACGGTCGTGGAACTGATGAGCGAGATAACCGGCAGAGGTGTTGTAGTAAAGCTCCACACATGATTCACGGAAAGGCTAACCTGCGCAGGATCAGCGACCGTGCTCAAGATCGTCGCTGTATAGGTCTCTCCGTTCGATAATGACGAAAGCGGTGTGAACGTTGCTGTTCTGGATCCGGCATTATACGAGACCGTGCCGGTGACTGCCCCGACAGGACCTTCGAGGATGAACGAGGTGTCACTGATCGTTGCAGCGTCCATGTCCGTACTGAATGCGGCACGCATGTCGCTGGTGATGAAAACGTTCGATGCCGCCGCTGCCGGGATCGTGCTGATCACAGAAGGAACCACGATCTCGAACAGGACCGGCATACTGCTCATGCTTGCGGCAACAACGATCTTGCCCGGTGCGCCGGGCACGAAGGTGACGCCATGCACCAGGTATCCATCCCCGAGGCGTGCGGGAGGCGAAACCGTATAATCACCGGTATTGATCCGCGAGTAGACGATGGACCCGGTCTGGGTGGACCAGACAGCGTAGATGTTGCCGTTATTGTCCTGCGCTCCGAACACTGTGCGAATGGAATCCTGCTGGGGCAACTTAACGGTTGTGGCATCGTCATTCACACGGACAAAAGATGGTTCCGCTGCCATGGTGGCAAGCAACGAACTGTGCTTGAACCACAGGTCCTGGTGATTGCCGTTCGTAGAATCGATGACGATATTTCCATAGAGCGAAACAAAGTCGCCATTCCTGCCTTTGAACAGCAGGCCCTGGTCCGTATCGAGGTTGGCAGTATTACTTGATGCGTTGCCATCGATAAGCAACGAATTCGCGCCATCCAGAGCGCCGTATGCAGCGCCCTCGATGCTGATGATATCTCGTGAACCGTCTCCGTACCCGTTATCAGGATACAGGTATGCTAAGTTCCCGGTTGCCGGGTCCGCCCAGATCTGCTGGGCGGTCATGTAGCTGCTGATGGTAACATTGAAAGACGCGCCCGAAGGAGCGGTCAGACTTGAACCGTTCCAGAACAGGCTCCGTGCGCTCATATTGCAGGGTCCATCACACGATGTTGTATAACCATACCCGAACATGATGCTCATTGCATCGGCTTTGAACACACTGGGTGCGCCGATGTAGCTGCCTGAGTCAACGAGCGTGGTTATCCATTCGTTGCTGTCGCCAAAGGCCTTGGTTGCGGAATAAAGTTCATTGGGAGTGAGCGGAGTGTTATACGAGGCCCAGATGAGGACCGTATTTCCGTTGCCGTCCATTTCCGCTGCAAAATCCCACGCGTTGTTCAGCGTGATCGTCTTGATCGCGCCCCAGGTCATGCCGCTGTCGGTTGACTGGACAGAGTACAGCGAATCGGACCAGTCGTTCCAGACATACGTCTGGAGCGCCGGAGCATTACTGTTCACCACCAGAACGCCCTTATGAACTGAGTTTGCCGCTGCCGGAATCTCGTAGGCTTTGGCCGGGCCGGTCCTGAACGACCAGACATGGTCAGCCGGCAAATAATATCCGTTCTGGTCCCTGATGTCCGTCAATAAGGTCACGGTGTACGTTGCATCGGATGCGAGGTTTGACGCGGGCATGAACATGAATTCCGCATAGTCACCGGAGAGGTCGGTGATCGTGCCGGGGACCGGAATACCGCCCGGCCCGGTCACCACGAAGGTCGAATTATTTATAGTTGAGCTGGTCATGAACGTGTTGAATCCCACACTGATGGTCGAATTCACCCTGACCGATGAAGCGCCATCCGCGGGCCGCACGCTCGTGACATACGGCCGCTGATCGTCGAATGCCACGTTGATGGCCATATCGTTCGTCACCACTACGGTGCAGGACAGACCATTCCCCGAGCACCCGCCGCCTGACCATGAGTTCACACTAACAGCGGGACTGCCGGGCACGGCCCAGAGCGTGACAACCGAACCTGCCTCATATTGCATACTGCACGATCCGCCGCAGTTGATGAGGGGCGACGGGGACTCAGAGCTGAACACGCCACCCGTACCCGGGCCTGAGGTTGTTTTGATCACGGTCAGGGTATATTTCTGCACCGACGCGGTATCCACGTACTGGTGCGCGCCGAGATCGATGCCACCTGCGCGCACAACGCCGTCAATGTCCGTGGCAGGCGCTCCGACAGCCGTTCCCTGCGCGATAACCGGGGACCCGGAGGCAAGATAATAGCCCTGCGTCAGCATCGGGTCTGTGTTCATGTTCCCGCCCAGATCAATAAAGTACCAGGGATAGTCGCCCAGGTACACACCGATATCCGATCTGCCGACTGCCATGGACACCCTGCCGGAAGAATCCGATGTGTAAGCAACATCGAATCCGCCGTTGCCCCATAGGATGGAGTTCAGCGCCGATACATTTACCGCGGTGTCGTAAGATTCATAGATGTAAAATCCACCGCCACTGTTGTTGCTGATAGTCGTATTAACGAGGTTGACGTCCACATGACCGGCGCCGTAATAATTATTGAACGACGTGGATTCGTAATACACTCCATAGCGGCCGTTGTCCGCGATAATGTCATTCACAAGGTCGATTTTCGAGGTGAATCCCATGCCGTCGAAACTGTTACCGGCAGTGATTGATACGCCGTCATTCGTATTTTTCAGGATGCGGGTGCTCTCGATCCAGACATTGTTCTGCTGCAGTGAGTACCCGGGGTCGTTCCAGGCCGCATTGAAGACGCCGTTGTAGTTGCCTTCCAGGAGCGATCCTTTGATAACGGCCTGACCGCTGATGTCCTGAACACTGATGCCGTGGCCGTCAAATGCATGTCCGCACATCGTGGTATACGGCGACGGATAGCCGCACTTGTCGTAGTCGAACTGTGCGTTGACGCTTCTGGCCTGGTCGATCACGCTCCCGTCCACATTGCCGGTGATACGGAGGTTGACGCCGAGGTTCGCGTCGAACACATCGCGGGCGCTCAACAGAAGACCGCTCTCAACTTCGAGTCCGGGCCCGTTATTGGCCGAGTATGTGTTAGAAGAAGAACTGACCAGGATATTCGAGAAATACGCTCCCTGACGACCATATCCATAGGCGTAGTTGTCTGTGATCGTGTTCCCGCTCAGTGTGACCGGGCTCGTCCACATAAGCACGGGCCTGCCCACCGGGCCGCCGCTATCAACGAATTTTCCTCCCTGGGTGGCGACATAGATGCCCGCGCCCAGCGAAGTATCATAGTTGTTGGAATCGCTCGAATTGTCCGCGATCGTGTTGTTGACAAGATTGACCGGACCGCCCGAGGTCGACACATAGATGCCTGACCCGTAGGAGGCGTAAGAGATATAAGAAGTGTAAGCCGCGGTCACATTATGCACGAAGCGGTTATTGGTCAGATTCACCTCGGTGAGTCCGTTGTCGGATCTCATGTACAGGCCGCCGCCTGTGGTTGCGTTGGGGCTTGCATTCACGGTTCCGTTTCCATGCTGCAGGGTAATGCCGGAGATGTCGAAGCGCGACCTGCCGGCAGTCATGTTCTCTATCCGCACCACGGAGCCGTCGTCGCCGGGTCCATTCATGTTTGTATCGCCGTCAATGATCGTGAGGGAGGGATCATTGCTTCTTGTGGTAAATCCGCTGTCCCATCCACCTTCGATGGAGATGGCCCGTGCATGCGCATCATTGATCGTGATGTTTTCATAGTAGGTGCCCTGCGCCACACGGATGATCGTGCCGAAATTCGCCTGATCCACTGCCTGCTGGATGTTCGTGTAAGGGTCGGACGGCGTGCCGTACGAGCCTCCGTCCGCATTGTAATATACATAAAGATATTTGAACGGATCCGTCGGCGGATCGTATACCACCACCGCATCAGGTGCACGCGTCACATAGGTCGTGTTGGATGCCGCGGAATAGATCGACAGGGTGACCGAATAGGTCCCGTGTTGAGTATACGTATGCATCGGTGCTGTCGCGGCCGGTCCGCTGATGATCGCGCTGCCATCGCCGAAGTCCCAGCTGTACGTGAGGCCGCCGCAGCTGTTTGCCGTATAGGTCAGGTCCTTGAAGGAAACCGCGAGGTTCGTCGGGCCGAACACATGGTCCATGGTGAAATCAGGCCAGAGCACGTTCGGTGTGACCTCCACAAGGAACGGCAGGGAATCGGCAACTGCGCCGTTATTGTCCGTGGCCCGCAGGGTTACATAATAGAACCCGGGTGTGGAGATAGACAGGAGCGGGGTCTGGCTGCTATAGGTGACGGTGGGCGAGCTGTTCACCGCATCAACGATGGTCCACTCATACTTCACAAGGGATCCGTCGTTGTCCGACACATGGTAGTCGTAATAGACATTCCTGCCTGCGTTCGGATCAAAATACCCCAAATTATCGTACGTCCAGTTGTTCCGCCCGAGCCGGAGCGGGGTGCAGGCCGTGGTTGTAAGATAACCCGCCGCCGGATCGATCGAAACGATCGGCTGCTCGTTCGCGATCGTGGTAAAGCTCCAGATCTCGTTGCTGTCCGTGGATCCGCCGTTATTGTCGTGCGCCACGACCTTCCAGTAATAAGTTTTGCCTTTTTCAAGGAACGGTGTGGTCCAGGTCGTCGAAAGGCCCGGGATCACACGGGTCATTGTTCCGGTAAGGTCGCTGGCAAGGGAAATATACAGGTCATACACGACCGTATCGCCGGGATCCGGATCGCTGCTTACGTTCCAGGACAACGGCTGGTCCCAGGAACCGATCGAACCATCCGAGGGATTGGCCAATGAAAAGGCTGCAGGCGGCGTATTGTTCGCGCCGGAATGGTCTGTGCAAAGACCGGGGACCGCATCCAAATTGAACGACCACGTATCATCCGTGGTGGACCATCCATAATCGTCTATCCAGCTGAGGTAGGAGTCCGTTATTGCTTCGGACAGAATCCCTTCAAATGCTTTGAACACGCCCGGTCCCGCGACCATGCAGGGCGCCACCTGGCCGGAAGCATCGGTCTTGATCGCGACCATGGTCCAGCCAAGGTCGGGAATGTTCTGCTTGCCTCCGAGAATGAATCCGTTGTCAGAGGTCTGTTCGAGGCTCATTGCGACAACGTCCTTGAACTTCTTCTGCCAAACGAGATTTCCCTTCTGGTCGATCTTTATGAGGTGCGCCTGCTGGCCCCCCGTTCCTGCCACCAGCGCCATGCCATGGTCCGCGGTTTCCACGATGTCATATCCGTAGACATCATCATCCGTGGCGCTGAACATCTTCTGCCACTGGATCGCGCCGCTCTCGGCGTTGATCTTGAGCACGATTGCCGCATTGGAGTTATTGTTATAGAGCCAATCATACGCATAGAACTGGCCGATCAAGGCATAATTTCCGTCTGTGGTCTCCCGTATCGAAGCGCCCTGGCCATAGCCGTTCCCGCCGTAGGTCCTCTGCCAGAGAATATTGCCCATGCTGTCGAGCTTGACAGCTGCTATATGGTTTGCCAGTCCGTAGTCGGGATTGTCTTCCATTATATATCCGGTCAGAACGTAACCCCGGTCCGAGGTCTGCTGGATGGCATAGCCTTCGCTGGTATATCCGAACCCGTTGATGATGTTCTGTTCCCATTCCACATTGCCCGCGATGTCGAGCTTGATTACCGCAATCTGATCCGTAAGGGTGTCATAGGTGTCGTAAACCGCGCCGGTCAGGACGAACCCTCCGTCAGCCGTCGGCTTGACAGCATAGCCGATATCATTGCCTCCGCCGCCGCCACGGCTGCCGCCGGTGCCTAAATATTTTTTCCACTGAACAGCGCCCGTTGCATCAAGCTTCATGACAAGGATGAAATCACCGGAGATGTTGCCAAGAGATTGGCCGATCAGCACATAGCCGTTGTCCACGGTCTGGGTAATGGAATAGGCATACTCGGAACCGGTGCCGTATCCGTTCTCCCATGCCACAGAACCGTCCGCATTCAATTTGACTACGAGCATGGCATCGCCTTCGGAATAAATGTTCCCGGCCATGATGTATCCGCCATCCGAGGTTTGGGCGATCTTGTACGCGTCCGTAAAACTATACTGATAGGTGAGTGCCGTGATCCATGTGGTAGCAACGGGCGAGACCCCATCAGCGAATTGAGCGATCACACTCTTCACCGCATCCATGCGCACCACGCACGTCGGTGCCTGGACACCGTAACACGCTCCGTCCCATCCGCTGAAATACGCATTCGCGTCAGGCCGTGCAGTTAGAACAACAAAGGTACCAACAGGATACTGGGCCGAGCAGTTCGCCCCGCAATTAATGCCGGTGATCTGGCTGGTAACAGCGCCGGAGCCTGTTGTCTGCACGTCAAGAGAAAGGTTCCGCCTGTTCATATCCAGCGCAATTGACGCTGCAAACGGACCGGACCAGACGCCGTCATAGGCCTGAAATTGTCCGTATACAATCTGCGTTCCCGTAACTGCGCTGTCGAGGGTCCAGGGAGTACTCAAAGCAAAATCCTGGATGCCTTGCCAGTTCGTATTGTCGCTGCTGAACTGCATGGCAATCATGCTGCCAACGAGCGTCGGATTCATTACCAGGAGCGTCTGTGGACTGTTCGCGACCGCTGCGCCGCTGTTGATGGTGAAGACAGGCTGGGTGCTGAAGCTCCAGACCGCGCTTTCCGTTGCTCCGCCGTTATTGTCCCTGGCCACGACCTTCCAGTAATAGGTCGTATTCGCATTCAGCGGCATCATGGTCGTGAATGTTCCTGCGAGGTTATTCGCGACAAGGGTCGCAGGCGAAGGGTTCGTGTCGAGATACACATCATACGAAAGGACATCCCACAGGTCCTGGTCCGTTGCGGGATTCCACGACAGGTTCGTCAAAGCAGGGACCTGTCCGCTGTTCGCGGGTGAGGTCAATTCAGGTGCAGTCGGCGCATTGTTCAGCGCATTGACGCAGATATCTGCAGCGGTCAATGACGCTGACGGTGATGACAGATTAAACGATATCATGCTGCCCGCCGGGTCCACGGATGTGTAGGGATACGGAAGGCCTGGTGTATTTTGAATATCAATGACCGAAAGAATCGCCGTGCCAAGCTGCAATTTTGCGTTGGATGCGCCTGCATTGCATGCGAGCGCTTCGCCGTTCGCATCGGTCTTTATCATGATGATCTGCCCATTCTGTCCCGTGCCGCTGATCAGGAAACCGCTGTCCGCGGTCTGCTGAAGCGTGCTGCCCCCAATCCCCGGGAACAGCCGCTGCCAAAGCTCGTTCCCCGATTCATCCAGCTTGATGAGATGGGTGTTCATGCCGGATGAAACTGCCAGAAGAGCGTAACCGTTGTCTGCCGTCTGCAAGGCATCATTTACCGCGACATTGTTCGACCAGGCATCTGAGAATTTCTTGTTCCAGAGAACTGCGCCGGTGCTGCTGAGTCTGGTGATCAGGCCTTCATTCGCGCCGGATACATTCAGCATCCGACCTGCCAGGACATACCCGCTGTCTGCTGTTTCGCGGATCGCATTCCCGTAGCTCTGGCCCCCACCCGTATCGTAGGCCGTCTGCCAGTCGACTGCTCCGGTCGTTGTCAGTTTGGATACAATGATGTTCTGATACCCGGAATTATTTGGACTAAAGCCATCGCCCGTCAGGATGTAACCGCTGTCGCTGGTTTGTGCAATGGAACGGGCAGTTTCGTTATTGTTATAGAAGTTCGACCCGCCGATGGACTGCTGCCATTCCAGGTCGCCGTAAGCGTCCAGTTTAATTACCGCCGCGTCAAGCTGTTTATACCAGGAATTGATATCACCGGTCAGGACATAGCCTCCATCCGCGGTTTGCTGGATCGCATAGCCGTGGCTTGTTTCATAGTGCGTAATATTGAAGCGTTGATAGGTCTTCTGCCAAACATTGTTGCCCTGTGCATCCAGTTTGATCACCACGATCTGGTAGATCCCGTCGACAAATACAGTGCCGGTGAAACCCTGGCCGACCAGCACATAACCGCCATCCAGGGTCTGCTGTATGGAGTACCCCTGTGAACTGATATCTGTGGCATTGTCCATGGCATAGAAGCGCTGCCAGTCAAGCGCGCCGGTCGATGTAAGTTTGGACACAACAATGTTCATTGCCGGGATATACCCGGATGACGATTGCAGGGAATCCCCGATAACAATGGCGCCGCCGTCGCTCGTCTGCTGCGCTGACCGCCCGGTAAGGCCCATATTCGTGGCACTGAGGCTCGTGATCCAGGTCTGCGGAATCGAAGTTGTATCCGAGAAGTTCGCACTAACGTTCTTGGAAGCGTCCAGGTATACGGTACAGGTGAGCGACAGGGTGCCATTGCACGCATCTCCGGACCAGCCGGTAAAGTAAGCATTCGTTCCGGGTCTGGCAATCAGCGTTACATAAGCGCCCGCAGGTTGCGTGGTCGAACAATTTACTGACGGACAGTTGATCGCCCCTGATAATCCCGCCACCGATCCGGTCGTGCCGGTACCGCCGGTCGACAGGAACAGGTCATAGGTCGATACCTGGTCCAGGGTAATGCTGGTGGAATAGCTGGTTGACCATTGGCCGTTCATGTCGGCGAACTGCGCAAAGACGGTCTTGAATCCATCTGCGGGATCCAGCATCCAGGTCGTTGACGTTGCAAAGGACACGGGGGCGGACCAGGTGGCGTTGTCACTGCTGAACCGCATCGAATCAACGCCCGCAAGATCGTTCGCCGTAAGGGTGAGCAGCACCTTGGGATTGCTCGTCGTTGACGCGCCGTAATTGATCTTGATGTCGCCCGTGGGGCCGTTGACGTCCGTGATGAATGTCGCGGTAACGGTCGCGGACGACGACAGCGACAGCGTGCAATCACCCGTGCCCGAGCACCCGTTGCCCGACCAGCCGGTGAAGAGGGAGCCACTATAGGCAATGGCTGTCAGGGTCACCGGAATGTCCTGCTGCGTATAGTCATGGGACACGGATGTGCAGCCGGGACAATAGAGATGGCCATCCAGACTCATGATCTGACCGTCGCCGCTGCCGGCGCGCTCGACCGTGAGCCGGTTTATTACCTGGATCGAAGCGCTGCTGCCCGCATCCCCTTTATTGCCCGCGGCGATATAGGCGACCTCACCGGCGGTAAGCGCATGATCATAGATACGCAGATCATCCATGTTGCCGTTCAAGAGATATCGGAGGAAGCCGCCGCAGCCGTATCCGGGATCGGCGCCGAGCGTATAATAGTAATTTCCGCTCAGGATGCCTGTCGCAGGCGTCGATGCCTCAAGAGCGCCATTAATATAGAGCTTCAAAACAGCCCCGTCGTAGGTCACGGAAACGTGGGTCCACTGGCCGATCACCGGCGTCGAAGTTTGGGAAAGGGAGTAGGCGCCTGCTGAGGTTATCATGTAATAGCTGATCTTGCCTGAAACTCCGCTGCCGCTGCAAGCCTGTTCCGGTCCGATCCCGAGGTGCAGGGTGGCGCAGTTCCATCCGCAAACGCTGTTCGTCAGGAGAGACTGATCGCCGAGAGATGCGGGCTTGACCCAGGTCTGGATCGTGAACGCGGGCGTTGTCAGATTCGGCGGCTGGACGCTGCTCAGATTAACATAGCTATCGCTGCCGTTGAACAAAAGCGAATTTGCATCCGGGAATTGAACGACCGATGGCACATCAGGGCTCCATGCCATTCCATTGACAAGGACGCCGTTCCTTCCCGAGACCGGATCGTTTGCGATCGTGCCGGTCCCCTCGTCGAAATTCCAGTAATCTGACGGCGCGCCCGTATAGGTGGAATCGACATCCGTGGAGACAACGGACAGAAGCTGCTGCCCGGCGGTCATCATTGTGATGCTGTAGGTGTTGGTCCCGCCGGTGAAGAGCGAAGGCACGGGCAATACAGCGTTCGGATCAGTGCTTTCGAAAGCGACGGTGCCGGTAAAGCCTGACACGATGGTGCCCGAGGTTTCCTTTGCTGTCACAACAACATCGAATATTGTGCCGGTCGGCATGGATACCGGTGCGGCAAGTTCAAAGTATATTTTATTGAACGTGGCCGTGACAGAGGTGTCACCTGGCAGGGATGCCACGAAGCAGGGACCAATGCCCGAGCACCCGCCGCCTGACCAGCCCATGAACACGGAACCGATGGCGGGTTCAGCCGTCAAGGTGGCTGACGAGTACAGGGCATAGGTCATGTTGCCGCCGCTGACCGAGCCGGAGCCTGATCCGGGATTCGTGATCGACAGGAGAGGATCGCGGGTCGCAAACGTCCAGGTCACATCAGCTGCCAGCGGGTTCAAAGCAACATCCAGAGCGGCCGAAGTTATCGTAACCGTATACGTGGCGCTCGTTTCAAGCGGCACATCCGGTGCGAGTGAAACCCTCCGTATGGCATCGTCATAACTCACGGATCCAGATATCGTGCCGGTCGGGCCGGTCAGGACAACCGACCGGGGATTCAGGTTCGTGAGCGACGACATATCCATGGATTCGCTGAAGGTCGCGGCGACCACGGCGGTCGGCGCGACATTCGTCGACCCGGGTGCCGGGCTTTGTGCAAGTACCGAGGGGGTCGTGGTATCCGCAGTAAACCCGGCCGAGACCGCAACAACATCAGTCACCGTCACAACGCAGTCGCCGGTTCCGGAGCATCCGCCGCCCGACCAGCCACTGAACACCATACCCGGATTCGGGACAGACGTAAGGGTAATGAGGGATCCAGGCACATAAGTCGCCGTGCAGGTGCCGCTGTTGCACCAGATCGAGCCGTCGTTGGCTGTAACAAGACCCGAACCGCTCACGGTTACGTCGAGCTGGCTTGCGGAAGAAAAGACCACCTTGTCCAGCCATGCCGCGTCTGCGCCGTTGGTGCAGCACACGGTGTTCTTGGTATAGGACCAGCGAAGCGTGTGTGTGCCCGCCGGAATGGTGTATTCATAGGTTAACCAGCCATCTTCACCGCTGATCTCGTCCTGGTCCACATCGTCGATAAAGAAGGTTACGTAATCATTGCCCGACTCGGAAGATACCTTCCAGTCGAACGAAAGATTCATCGGGCCTGTGACCGTTGTCTCGATCCAGGACTCCTGACCATCTTTGATTGCGCCGCTCTGGGCCGCGTTTCCTTTGTAGCCAAAGGTATGGATCTGGCCGAACCACGGGGCGGAACCGCCGCTGGTCCATTTCAGCGATGGCTGCTCAACCGCCTCGCCAGCGGTGATCGTCGGCCGCGGTTTCCCGTAGAGCAGGACATCGTCAACTGACCAGTACCCTCTGCCGACATAATGGAACCGGACCATGACGTTCGACTTGCCTGCCGCGATTGATGAAAGGTCAACAAGTTCGGTCCTTGGACCGTAATATTGGTTGATGCCTTCCCAATTGCGCCAGGAAATCGTATCCGGCGTCTGACGCCAGATGCCGGTCCATGTGGCCCCGTTGTCAAGGCTTACGTCCACATATGCGCTTCCCGGGCCTGCGCCGATGTCATTATAGATGTCGGTCGTGAACTGCAGAAAGATCGACTGCTGTCCGGCCAGATCAAGCGCATCGGTTCGCAGTTCTGTGTCAAGATTTGAATAACAGCCTTCCGGACAACTGCCGGCGTGGGCAAAACCGGTGGCGCCTCCCGTTAGATTTCCCTGTGAATCCGGATCGTTGAATGCCCACCAGATATGCTCGTTGCCGGTCACGCTCCATCCTGAAGGCATTGCGCTCGTATTGTTGAACGGTTCGAACAGGATGACGGATTCTTTCGGCTGCATGAATATCGCGGTAATGGTCGTGTCCGCGGCGATCGAGGTGATGCAGTCGCCCGTGCCGCTGCATCCGCCGCCGATCCAGCCTGCAAAGACATACCCGGTATCCGGTGTTGCGGTAAAGGTAATCACATGGGTCGTAGCGAAGGCGTTGCTGGAATTCGGCATGGTTTTGTTCGTGCTGATGCCCCCGTCGCTCGAAACAGACCCGAAACCGGTTCCTGCGTTATGGACCGTCAGCGTTCGCAGCGGGATGCTTGCGCCGTTGATGGGGATATAAAGAGGCGAGTTCACGGAACTCGAATAGATGATCAGATAATTGCTTTCAGAGGCTGTCCACGGAGAGTATGCGATCTCAACTGCGCAGCCGGCACCCGGCTCTATGGTTAATCCCTGGCAGTAGTCATTGGCGAGCCAGAAGTCGCTGCCGTCAACCCAGTCGAGGTCTGCCGGGGCAAAGGTCACGGGTGAACTTCCGATATTCGTGATCATGAACGTTTTCGATGCCGAATACCCGACGGTCACCTTGCCGAAATCATACGACCCGGGAATCACGTCGAGTGTTACATTGTCGGTCTGGCCTGTGCCGCCGCGCACCAGCCACACGCGGCCGAAACCGGATTTGGACCTGGCCGAGGATTCGCCAATGCTCATATCGAAATTAACCGCTTCTGCGGGATTCGCCGCATTCGTGGTCGAGGACCAGTACGGCATGGCCTGCGTGCCGGTCAGTGACGAGAACGGATGCCCCGCGGGCAGCGCGGGAGACGAAGCCCCGATGTTCACCAGGCTGCGCAGCTCCTTAGCGTTCGGCAAGCGCCAGTCGCTGCTGCCTGCGGAGCACGAAGACGCTTCTCCCTGGTTAACGTTTCTCGCGAAATCGAGCGCATGCTGCCACGTCACTGCGCCATCCGCGGCAACGCCGTCGGTATCCCGGACCGCATAGTTCGTCGCAAGGCAGTTCGCGTCTGCGATCCACACAAGTCCGGTCAGGTTGTCGCGCACTGATCCGTTCGCGTTATCGGTGAACCTCGGCGACGGCCATGCAATGCCGGCCTGCGTATCGCCGTCATCGCCTGAAGCGATCATCGTGGTCTGGCCGGTGGCTGGAATCGCAATGGGTAGCGCGTCGATGGTATTGCCGCGCACCGGCATAAACCGGCCGGTTAAATTGGTTTTAGTCAGCAGATGACGCCTGCCAATGCCAAAATGAACTGCCCACGCCTGCGCCGGATCGGCAACGAACGAACTGGACGTCCAGTAATCGCTCGGCTGGACATTCAAGTATGCGCCTTCGCCAAGGTAGCCCATCAGGTCATAGGCATTCGGCGGCATGTCGAGGACAGCGAGGCTCTCCAGTTCATTGATGTTCGGGAGACGCCAGTCATTGAATCCGCACAAACCCGAAAGATTAACCGAATCCACCGACGTAAACGCATCCTGCCAGGTCATGGTAGTGGTCAGGGCCGAGTAAACCGGAGAGGAATAGGAAGGCCACATCAAACCGGTTTGAATATCTATTTTGCAGTCATTATCAATATAATATTGGAAACGAATGCCGGCATCCGAGGTTACCGGAACACCTGCCTGCACGTCTCCATCCTGGCCCGTGCCTGCGCAGGGGATGAGATCGCCGGACGAGTTCCAGCAGGAAATCTGATACGTTTGCGGCAAGGCAAGAGACGTGCCCCAGGGCAGGATCGGATTATTGATCCTGAACGCCCACACGTAATCCTGCTGCAGAGGATTGCCGGCGATATCGGTTGCCGCGGTCGTGACGCGCGCGGTGTAGGTTCCGCCGGTTGACAAGCTGCTATCCGGTGTGAAGGTCGTAGTGGGTCCGCTTGCGATAACCGTTCCGGAAACCAAACCCAGCGGACCGGTCAAGGTAAACGTGCCGGGATTCGTGAGAGACGTTGTGTTCGTAACCTCGCTGAACACGGCGGTAATTGCAGGCATGAGGTCCACCGTGCCCGATCCATTGCGAGGCGTGGCGCTGATAACGTACGGAGGAGTCGTGTCCGCTGCGGCCCAGGAGAGGTTGACCGTATAAACATTCGGAAGACCGGTGTTGGGATCGTTCGTGGAATCGTTCGTAGTAAGCCATAACACTTCATCGGATGCCGCTGCCGAAAGAGGTGAGATCCGGACACCGATCGTGCAGAAACTGCCTGGCGTGATTGTGGCAGGATTCACGGAGCATGGTTGTAATCCGGCATCAATGAATGCATAGTCCGGGTTTCCGTTGTAAAGAGACTTATTAATGGCCAGGTCCGCGGTACCGTTATTTGACAGGGTGAATATCTGGGTCTTCGAGCCGCCAAGATTCACGGACCCGAAATCGAAAACCGGAGACGGGCTGACGGATATGACCGGCACGCCGCACTGGGCATACGTGATGAGCGTTGCAGCGCCAGGCTGGACCGTGGAATCGTAGAGGTAGGTATAGGTGGCCCAGGGATACGAATAAATAACGCCCGGAACTACTGATGACGGGTTAAAACCGTAGTCACCTGCTGCGCCTCCGCTGAGAGCGTTCGGGCAGTCGCTGACATCGCCGTTCTCGTCGGTCTTTAACGCAAGCATGAAGTAGCCTGCGGTGTTGATATAATCGGTATTTCCAGCCATGACGAATCCGGTGTCAGCAGTCTGACGAACGGATCTGACATCCGTGGTACCCGAGCCGCCGAATTGCTTCGCCCAATTGACACTCCCGTCAACTGCATTCAGCTTCAGGAAAAGCGCGTCGCTGGCCGCATATCCAACTGCCAGGTAATTGCCGTCCGAGGTCTGGATCACGGAATAGGCTTCATCGGAAGCTGTGGAGTCGTATTTTTTCTGCCAGGTGCCAGGTGAGTCGAATGTTCCGTTCGCATCGAGCTTTACGACCCAGGCGTCTTTATTCGCGCCGGACTCGTTGATATACCCCGCTGCGACAAAACCGCCATCCGGGGTCTGGACAACGTCGTTGAATCCGTCATGGTACGGGCCGCCGAAGTTCTTTTCCCACGTGACTGATCCATTTGCATCCATTTTCACAAGCCAGCCGTCCGTGTACCCTGCGACTGCGACCGATCCGCCAAGGACATACCCGCCGTCTATGGTCTGCAGGACCGTGCTGATAAGACTGGGAAGGAAGTTATCGAAGGTTTTGTTCCACACAATCGAGCCATCAGACCTGAGCTTCAGCACCCAGGCGTAGCTGTCGCTGGCAATGGAAGCGCCGATGATATACCCGCCATCTGATGTCGGCTTGACCGATCGGCCGGAAGCATAATCGGAATAGTAATTGTCGTTCGCATATGCTTTTTGCCATTCCTGGTCGCCGTTCGCGCTGATCTTCAGCACCCAGACATCACCAAACGCGTTGCCGAACGAATTGGTCGCGCCGACCGCAATATATCCTCCGTCAGCAGTCGGTTCGATATCGTAAAGATAATCGTAACCGCCGTCGCCGTAGTTTTTCTGCCACTCGATGCCGCCGCTAGCGTTCATCTTAACGATCAGTCCGTAATCAGCATAGCCATCGTAGGTATACCCGGCGCTGATCGAACCATTGTCCGATGTCGGGATACTCTTTCTGGCGTAGACCTCATAGCTGACATACGGGTTCTCAAACGTTCTGGCGTGGGTGAAGCGAGAAGGAGCGATGCTCGTGAACAGCGCGTTCACGGTCTTGGCCTCATTCATGGTCACGTTGCATTCGAGCGCGGACACGGCGCACGCGCCCGACCAGCCGGCGAAGAACGATCCGCCGCTCGGGGCGGCCTTGAGGGTGACGATTGCATTGAACCCGAACGAAGCGCTGGTTGTGTTCGTGGTATCGCTTACGATGCCCGCGGGCATGCTTATCACGGACCCGGTGCCGGAACTGCCGAGGGCGCTGACCGTGAGCGTCACGGACTGGGAAGCAAGCATCAATCCGTTCGCGGAGTCTCGGTAGAGAATGGAGAAGAGATTCCGCGCGGGCTCGAACATAAGGGAGGAGTTGTAGCCGACATCCCCGTTGCTGTCCACGGTCTGTGTTGTCCATGCGCCGGTCCGGTTTGTCACGTATTTCAGATCCCCGTTGTAGGGATCGTAAAAACTGACATTGACATTTCCCATGGAGTCGATTGCGAGGGAATTGAAATCTCCCCCACTGGATTCCGGGGTGACGGCATCGAGCGTGTCGATGGTGACGGGAGCTGCCCACACATCGTTATAATAATCATATTTCACATAATTCAAGCGGCCATTGACATAGTCAAAGTAGGTAAGATGAGCATTGTCCATGGCATCGACGCGGATCGAGGTCTGGCCAGCTGCCACACCGGACGGATCGATCGTATTGAGATACCAGCCGCCCCAATCCACGGCGTGTTTGACGACCGAACCCTGCAGATAACTGATATGGTTGACACCGTAAGAATCCAGTGCAATGGAGGCAGACTGTCCCGTGAAGCCCACCGTGTCCACGGTGCTTATATCAACATACCAACCCTCGGGATCATATACGTACGCATACGCAAGATCGTAGTTAGGACCGCCTTTAAAATATACGGCATGCGCATTACCGCTCGTATCAATAGCGAGCGAACCGGTCGGGGACAGAGTGCAGGCATCCGCCACATCATCGATAATGACGTTCTCCCAAACCCCGTTTTTATTCGTCGCATAGTTCAATTGCCCCACAGCGGAGTCGCAGTAGCTGATATGGACCCTGTTGTTCGCGTCCAAGGCGATCGCGTTGTACACGGCGTACACGCCGCCGTTCGCAATGGTCTCAGCTGTCCAGGTCCCCGACAGGTTGGTGAGGTACACCAGGTCCCCGTTGTATGGATGGTAGGCGCTGACATGGAGTTTGCCGTTCGTATCAGTTATCGCTGATACGATCTCGTAGGTGTCTCCGAGGAGCGCATTGTCGATCGAAGTTACGGTCCATGAAGGAGGCGGAGGATTGCCGCCTGCCGAGGCGATCAAAGGACTCATCAGGATAATAACGCTGACCAGGAAGAGCGCCCGGACCAACCAAGTCAATCGATACGTTGTGTGCATGTAAACCTCCGTGAATTCCGGGATCGCTGGACCCCGGGAAACAAACAATTATGCAAGGGACAACCTCGCCACTCGTGGCAGGTATCCAGAATAATTTGGTTCATTGTTCGTTGATGGATGATGGACAGAAAAATATACGGATAATTCTTTTTTCCGCGCCAAGTTTCTCTTATTTTCGGTTTATAGTCAAGGTACTATTCCCCTGCAATCCCTGGCTGAAGGCGGATAGCACCGGGTACTGGAAAAGGGTTGATACGGACTTTTTGCAAATACATCAACCTTCGTGCATTTAGAATCCGGAGTATATGGTGCATGTATACCCGGCGAACAACCACCAGAGCATTGATTTCAGGGATGATCGTAACGTTAGAGGGTTACAAGTGTTCAGGTAAACAGAGGTTGCAGCTCAATTTGCAGATTTAGATGATATTCATCCACAGAAACAGTCGATTAATCAGTTATTTTCATCATACGTAATTCGAAATTTTACTTCTTTCGCCATTTTTGTCAAGGTAATATTCATACGATGGATGTCACCCGGATAAACGGGAACTGATGCCGAATGATACGGAAATATTCATGAGAGTGGCCGGGGAAGAGACGTTATACGATTACCGGGTAACAGCTCAAAAGCGAGCTAGGGATCAAAACTGAACGCTGAGGAATTTACCGGTAAAAGTGGCGCTGAAATCGAGAAGCTGGTATTTTACTTGTCTTTCCGAAGCTCGATGATATCCGCCCGATAGGCGCCTGCCTGCTCGGCAAGCCACGACAGGTGGTGATCGTATCTGTTCTTCATCCGGTCGTAATTTTCCGACAACTCTTCCATGCGGTCCACTGCTTTCATCGAGCCGGTCGGGACAATACGACTGCGCATGCGAGAAATATCGTCCGCTTTTCTTTTGAAATACGCCCTGTCCGAGTCATACAGTTTAATCACCTTATTACTGGCCTCCTCGATGGAAGCAAGGGCGTCCCTGCCCACGACCCTGGCCAGCCCGCCGAGCGCATCGTAGTCGCCGGCCTTGCGAATGATCCAGGACTGTTCCATGCGCCCCATCTCCAGCAATACGAGGAAGTGCTTCTGCAACTCGTCGAGGTCCGTAATTTCGCGCTGCATCATCGCTATCTCGATATCAGTGATGTCCCGGTACCGCTCATACAGTTCGGTCTTACGCTGATAATTCCCCTGCAAGGGCTGTCGTTTCTCCCTGCTGCGTTCCTCGATGAACGCGGCGGACGTGACGTATTCCCATGCCAGCCTGAGGCCGGCGATCCGCTGCAAAGCCGAATCGTTCAATTTATCCAGATGAGACACCTGTTCTTCAAGCAGGGTGCCCATCCGGGTATAACCGTCAACGAGCGCTGTGCAACGTTCCGGCTGAACAATGACACCCGGTTCATCGGCATAGGACCTCGTGAGGTCCGCTTCGAAGTCGTCGAGATTACTGCCGAGCCACTCCGCGTACGATCGATACCAATCAAGGAAGGACCCGATGTCCTTCTCCCTTTTTGAAAATTCAAGGACGTCCACGGCATCGATCTTCTTTTCCATACCGCTGGTCGCCGCCTGTATATACCCCTGCGACCTGCTCAGGTCTTCGACCGCCCGGTACAGGAACTGTCGTTCACGCTCCAATCGCCGTTGAGCGCGCTCAGACGCATCAGCGCTTTTTGGCGTGTTCGCTCCAAAGGAGACGGGAGCCCACAGCATCGGCACAACAATGATAAACAGAAACGCGATCTTCTTATGCACTGGACACCTCGGGGAGCGGCAGGGGTCGCCCCATATGCGGCGTGCGTCATACGACTGTGTGGGTGGGATCATGGTGCGGGATTTCTCTGCGTATTCGACGAAACTTAAAAAATAAAGCGTGGACATGAAGAAATGCGAGGCGAAGACTTCATGGTGTCATCCTGAACGAAGTGAAGGATCTGATGTATCCGGAAAACCGGGATTCTTCGCTGCGCTAAAAACGAAACATTAGTGGTTCGGCGCGTTTGGGAAACGCGCCCTACGAAAGCGATAATACTATCGTAGGGACCGTTCCCCGAACGGTCCGCACCACTTCGTTATGTTTCAAAATTACATTGTTGCGAGTGCTAGAACACATACCAGATGAGGCCAACGCCGATCGTAACAGGAAAGTAGACAGCTTCCTGCGACCCGCTGTTTGTTCCCGAAGTGACGTTGACGGTCCCCAGCCGCAGCGGAGTGGCGGCTACTTCAACATATCCATGCAGTTTTTTATACAAAGCCCGTTCGATCCCGCCAAAAACCTCGACACTGTCGGCTCTCTTCGTTATATCCACCTGAACAACAGTTTCCGTTTTTTCAGCATGGAGATAACCTGCCCCGACATAGGGGTTCACGGTCATCATGGGCCGGAACTTGTACATCCCCCGAACTTCATAGGTCGTTGCGAGGCCGAGACCATAGGTTATTTCAAATCCGACATTTTCCAGGGGCCAGAGCATCAAGGCGGGTCCTGCGCTCACATTCAATGCATTGACGTGGACCCCGATCCCAACCATGTCCCTGCCCTTTCCCGTACGATCCGTCACTGGAGAGACAGTGCTCGGGGTGGCGCTCGCAACCTTGGGATCGTTGTTCTTTTTCTTGGCAGCCGCAATCTTAACTGATTCCCCTTTCGAGGTTGCTGACTTGGCCTCGGCCGCGGCTGCGAACGTTTTTTGTTCCAGCGCCAAGCACCATACGGTCAGAATGCAGATACCTGAGATGATGGTCCGGATCGCGGTTCTCTTCATTTTCGATTCCCTCCTGTTACTGCGTCATAATTATTTGTTGTGAAGCCCGATTCCTCGGATATTCCAGCACTACGATAGGGTAAAGATATCTTATGTCGCATATAAATGCAAGGAATGCATAAAATAAAGTGGCCAATGATCGCGGGCAGATCATATTGAACAACATGAGATCCGACGATATCTATCAGACTGCGCTGCAGTTAATAATGAAGAACCGTAACACCATCATGATTCATAGAATACGATCGATGTTTTGGTGGGCATTGCCCAACCTTCGCTCCAGACTTACGCGGAGTTCATGCGCCGCGGAGCGGTCGGCGTGGAACGACAGGTTGGACGTTCTCTGGGTCATTTGGCTCTTGCGCGAGTTGTGCACTGTGCCATACGGCCACGATCCAGACAACATTCTCTTTTATGCTGTAAAAGAACCGGTAGGGCGGGACAATTACTTCTCGAAAGGGAAGTTCAGGAAATTCCAGCAAAATCCTTCCGGATCGTGGAAATTTAAGAAGTCTTGATAAGGTTTTTTCTGCTTTTTGGCGAAATGCAAGCGCAGCGGACGGTCGATCTCGGTAGATGTATGCTATGGCAGCGAGAAATTGAGTGCGAGCCGAAGGAGTGAACTGTACCTTCATTTCTGCAACTCTTTTAATAATTCATCGGCATCAGAGAGAACCGTATCAAGGTTGTAGCCTTTTCCCTTTTCTATTTCCTTTTCCCCACGTGCAAGAAGACGTAATAACTCAAGTTCATGACGGGAATGCTCATAGTCCTCTACACTGACCATTACGACAGCGGCCCTGCCTCGCTGAGTAATAATGAACGGTTCCCGCGATTTAGTTACACGTTTTACAATTGCCGTTGCGTCCTGACGAAGATCCGTGATAGGAACAATATTCGGAATTCTCACCATTTCCATTACCCCCTATACTATGCTTAATGATAGTATTAGCGGTAGTAAAAGGCAAGTTAATTATTTACCAGATACAGCGGCGTTTATCCCAGCTTGACTTGGGAAAAAACCGAATTCCTTTTTCCCATTTCAGAGCTATTTGAACTAGTTCGTCGCGAATGCTCACCGACATTCTCCTCATGTTCAACCGCCGCCGTGAGGGGCGCGATTTTCGCCTAAAGGTACGGAGTTGTTAACTTTTATTCTTGAGCCAGAACGATATATAATGACCCGTGTATAAGATCAAATACAGCCAAGCGATATTAACGACAGTAGCGCCGAACGCGTAGGTCATCGATTTTGTTAAATCCCCATGACATGCTTTCGCTCGGACAACAGCAACTCGTAAACTCCGCTTAAATAAAAAATAGAGCGGCAACATCAGTATCATGACCCCTGTGGTGAAAACGTTAAAACCTAACCACAGGAGAAATGCGATAATCACGATCAAAAAAAGCGCCATAACAATGTCCAGAAGTAGTCCGACTAAACATCCCACGGGGCCAGCCTCAGCGCCCGCAGATGTAAATAATCCTCCTGTGTCGGTGTATCCGATAGTATCGATCCAGTTGTTTAAATTAAATGGCTTCCATGTGATCGAATATATTTCATTTCGATCAAAACGAACGCCATAATAAAAGAGAAGGAAGAAATATAAAAAGGTAAAAAGCGATAGCACGCCAACGATAATTTCGAGTTCAGTCCAAATATTCTTCTTCGAGAAAAGAAAAACTGCGGCACTCGATATTGCTGCAATCGAGACCGCCGCCCAAAACTGTGTTGTTAAGCCCCACTTCGGACGTTTCATTTTTGTTTGAGATATGGTCATATTGACCAGTTAACAATTAGCTGACCCGTTTAACGGGTCGAGCGCCTGGTTGTGACCGGGTGCTCAGAAAGGAGTAAGAAATCATGAAGGCCACAAAAACGACAATGACGATCACGGTTGAGGTTTTGAGCGTTGACAGTATCCCTGCACTTCTTTCCGATGTAGCCGGACAGATACGGTCAGAATTTCCGACAGGTTCATTGACAGATTGCGACGGCGATCACGTGGAATGGAAGGCCGAGCAAAAAGGAAGTCGAGTTTTAAGGTCACAACCAGTACTTGTCTAGCCGCAGCTAAGTCTTAAAACACAGAAATCCGTTTTTTACTAGCCTGGGAGCCTGTCGGACTTTCGCTGTAACAAATTGAATTCATTGCATTCACGCTTTTTTGAGTGTGAGTCATGTTTTCTATTAAATCAATATGTTGAGCGATAAGAAAAGTTCAAGTCCGACAAACTCCTAGCAAGAACGATGCCCCTAACTCCCTACTTGCCAAAACGAATGCATTTTATGGCCTGCGGGGTGTCAAGTTACACGTTACCAAGGGATGGAATATGTGATTCATTCACAACAAACAGGGGCTGCCGGTTGCGCAGCCCCTGTTGGAAAATCATCGTCTTATCACTGCAAGGTCTTTTTGCTTCTCGACGCACTCTTCTGTCGGTAAACTCCGTATGGGCGGTGCGGAACATCCATAGTCGTTCGCGTCTTGTTTTGCATTGGCTTGGTAAACCATACGCCATCCACTCCGGAATTAAGGTAACGCACTTCCTTTGTCACGTTCCCATCGGCATCATAGGTATAGGTCTGATAATCGGGCCACACCTGATCGTCCGCGGTGAACCAGATATTATCGATGCCGGGCCCATTGTAAAAAACATCCTTTACCACCAGCCCGTTGGCATCATACGCTGGCGAGGAATATACCGATATCTGATCATCCGCGGTAAACCAGATGCCGTCGTCGCCAGGCCCGTCACAGGTAACAAATTTTTTTACCTGTTGCTTTGCCTCATAGGTGCCGACCATATAGCGCGACACCTGATCGTCTGCGGTGAACCAGACAGTATCCGCGCCGGGACCGCTATATTCAACGGTTTTTATATTGTTTCCGTTGGCATCGTACGCACTTGTAGAATACCCATCCTGGACATGGTCGTCCGCGGTAAACCAGATGGCATCAGCGCCAGGACCGTCGTACAGAACATGTTTCGTTATATGCCCGTTAGCATCGTAGGTCACTGTCGAATATATTGTCATCTGATCGTCTGCGGTAAACCAAATAGCGTCAGTGCCCGGACCGCCGTACGCCACAAACGTTACCATATTCCCCTGCGCATCATAGGTATAGGTGGCATAACTCAATACGACATCATCTGCGGTATGCCAGACAGCGTCGCTGCCAGGATTGCTATACGTAACTGATTGCACCATGTTTCCATGTGCGTCGAACGCATCTGTGATAACGTCCGACGCCGGATCATCCGCGGTAAACCAGACAGCGTCAACGCCGGGATTTGTGAAAAATGCATACCGGGTTGTGGTTCCCGTGGCATCATACGACCAGGTGGCATAGCTGGCAACCCGATCATCGGTGGTAAACCAGAGGGTGTCAGTTCCGGGACTGTCGTAATAAACTTCCTTCGCTATATTTCCCGCGGTATCGTACATATCCGCATAATAGCTCGACACCTGATCATCCGCGGTCAGCCAGATCTTGTCAGGGCCGGGACCGCTGTAATAGGCAAGCCTTGTCCTGCGCCCATTGGCATCGTAGGTGTATGTGTAATACTCGCGGACGACATCATTCAATCTCGTGGTCGCGCAAACCTGCTGACTCAGGGGGGATTCGTTTCCGCTCATGTCCACAGCAGACACCTTGTAACAGTATTGTTGATCATTTACGAGGCCCGTATCGGATACGTTCAGGAGTCCGGTGAACATGCGATACTGGCCGCCCCGGTAGATCTTATAGCCAAGCACCCAGTTGTTGTCCGCTGCGATGTCCCAGGAAAGGTCTACGCGGTTCGATGAATAGACCGCGGCCTGCAGATTGAGGGGAGTTGACGGCGCAATTGCATCTCCATTCCCCCCGCCCGTGCCCGAAGCGCCGTTGCACACATAGCCGGTCGAGGTGATCTCTCCGGGATCGAGCACATTGTTCGCGTTGGCATCCGGACCCGCGAGGATCTTCAAACCGCCGGCTGTGCAGCGTGTGCCGCTGGGCTCCGAAACAATCGACAGGAGCGATGTTACTCCGTTTGTCCCGGATGTTCCCTCGTGTCCGGCCTCGCCATTACAGACGTAATCCGTGGATGCGATTTCGGTAGCATCAAGAATCTTGTTGTTGTTTGCGTCCCTGCCGACACTGATCTTCTTGCCGCCGTTCGTGCAGTTGGCCCCGGAAGGTTCGGTGGTCGTAAGTACGAGCGCGCCGTTCTCACCGTTGCAGACACACTGCCTGCTCGAAACCTCATCCGAGTCGAGATCGCCATCGGAGTCCCGATCAATCCCCGAATCCACGTTGATCCCGCCGTTCGGACAGTCGCTCACGGACCCGGTATTTTTTACCGACGTGAGGATTGACTTCTGACCGGCACCGTCGGACCGGGGACTGGTTGTTGCTCCGCTGCCTGCGTCATTCGAGCAGGCGGCGAGCACGCACACGGCGAATAACGCCAAAAACAAAAAGGTCCGGCTTACTGCGCAATGCTGTTTCTTCACGCGTCACCTCATTTTCGGATCATATTTGGGTGCTTACATAGTATGAATAACGTGTTTGCTGAAAAACTATATGCCTCATCCGGGAAGATGTCAACGGCAACGAGCGCGCATCTCAAACATTAAACTGCAACGTTCTGTTCAACGCTATTGCGCCAAATGAGCAGCCAGGGGAGGCTGACGTGAGATGACCTGTGCGGCGCGCGAACTACACGCTCAGCGCTTTTTTCTCGGCACGCTTGCTGATGATGAATAAGATGCCGTAGGTCACGCCGATGAATGAGAAAAAGAACAAAGCGGATATTTTTGACGCCATATTCCGGTCAAAATGGCCGGGGGCGGATTGCAGCGCGAAAGCAACCAGCATCGCGCCAAGAACCATAAACAATAGCCAGAGGGAAATGCCGATCAATGCATTCTTAACATGCCAGAAGTTGGAATTGCTTTTCACCGGAACACCGCATTCTTTACAGATCATAGTTTTGCCTCCCAGGGTATCATATCGGAATAGAGCAGATAGATCCTTACTTCGATTCAAGTTCACCTGCATGCGGGAACCTTGTCACGCAACCCTGAGATATTCAGGTATAATGTCGCGAACCAATTGTTCCCTGATAAAACTTCGCAAAAAGATCCGGTCGTCATTCATGATCTCGAGGAACTTCATCCCCATCCCCGGCTGCAGGAACGTCCGGTGGTCAAGCCTGCTGCTGTATAGCACCTCGGCCTTGATTCTGATCTCGCGCTCCATCAGGAAAAGACTGACAGGAGTCAGCGTGCGTTTCGGGGCCGGGGAGTATGTCTGCAAATACATGCCGCCTTCGGATATCATTGAGGTATAGTGCACCTTTTCTTCCCCGCGCGCGGCGGAATCAGGTCCCACAAGAGCTTTAAGCGACATATTGATCCGGATATGTTCCCGCGGAACGTCCTCGGTAATCGTCTGGATCGCGCGGTACAACAGATGGGGGTCCGCGGGTTTTGCAAGACACGCGGCATAGCCTTTTTTCAGACAATCCGACCTGGTCCCCGCATCTTCCGCATCGATCAACGCGATCACGGGAACAGCCCCCAGTCGGTCGCTGCTTCTCATTTTATTGAGAAAGTCCTTTCCAGACTCTTCAGACGGCGAATTCGATACGAGAATAATGGAGGGGACAGTGCACTTCATGCTCAGAAAAGCTTCTTCATGGCTGGGCGCGGTCAGCACCACGTAATGCAGCCGCATCAACATCAAACAGTGGTAATACCGCATGGATGCGTTACTGTCTACGATCAAGACGATTCTGGATGATCGGTTCATACGCCTTGCCCTCTCTGATCTCGCGTTCCCTGGTGAATGCACCTGGCGCATATTCAGGCTCCCCAGGGACATATCCGATCTCGTTGATATTTTGTGCAAAAATATACAACAACATGCATTTGCTATTATTTACTGTAGAGCATCAGGAAGGGAAAAACAATCCCCTGGTAAGGGTATTTTCAGGGTATCGGCGAATAGAGAGCATACAGGCCGGGATGGACCATGAAATGCTTTTTCCTGTTCGGAAGTCGACCTGTCATAGGGGGGGGAGCGGGAAGGTTCATGATCAGCGTACGGATGGTCCGTGGGGGAGGGAAGGCACGAATTTTATTACTTTGCCCCGGCAGGAAGCGTTGCTAGTTCCGCTGGCGCCTGAGCCGGCCCGGCGGTATATTACTTTTGCGGGCATGTTCTTCAACATCAGCCGGCCCGATGCATATCTGCGTTACCAGGATTGACGGTGTACTTTCTTTTCATTGAACCTGCTGGCAATATTCTTCTCGCCCTCAGCGGAATAGCCGACCGGCACGCATGCGAAAGGCTGAACAGTTGCGGGAATGTGCAGCAGCGATTGTACTGCTTGTACATTGTTCGGAAAAACCGTTGTCCAAACCGTGCTCAGACCTTTTGCATGGGCGGCAAGCAGAATGTTCTGGGTCGCGGCGGCACAATCCTGCACTGAGTAGCCCGTTGCCTTTTCCGCAGCGAGATCCTGGCAAATGAGAATAGCCACCGGGGCGCTTTTCGGCGTGTTGTCGTTGATGGCCAGGAAGTCGGCAAGGACGTTCCCGGAGAGAAGCACAAACTGCCATGCCTGTTCGTTGACAGCTGACGGCGCATTCATGGCGGCTTCGAGCAGATCATGAATGTCCTGGTCACTGACCGGGGTGGGCTTGAATTTCCGAACGCTCCGACGGGTGGTAATGGTTTTCAGCATGGTGTTGCTCCTTTGATCCGGTTTACGCCTCGCCCTTCTGCCCGATGAAATGCTCGTTCTTGTCCTTGAACAGAATGTTGAAGGTGGTCAGGGATCCGTAAATGCGCGTGATGTATTGCTGCAGATCGACCTTTTCGCTGTCCGAAAGGACCTTGTGCGTATTGATCTGCTGCTCCATGACCCGCAACCGGTCCCGCACCATGACGATCTTGTGAAAGAAGGCGTCAATCGGCACGCTCTTGGACGCGAGTTTCGGATCTCCCGGCTTGAGGATCACTTCACCGTCCTTCCAGCGGTCCCCCAGCGCGATCTTCGGCAGCGTTTCCTGATTGATCTCATAGACAGCGAGCTTCATCATTTCATAGGCCGTTGTCTCGGCTTCTGACAGCACCACCAGCTCATCCTCCGTAACAACAGAACTCTTTTCCTTACGCGGGAAATAGACCGTGCACCCGCTTCCCGATGTTGCCTCGACCCGGCCGATACCGAACGTTTCGTGCCGCACCAGATCTCCCTGAACAATGATTCCCATGACCCACCTCCTGGTTGTTGTACAGCTGACTTACTTTACGTTGTTCTTCTTTTCAAGACAATATCCGGACGGATGCTGCGTATAATATTCGACCAGTTTGTCGCCAACCTGCCGCTGTTCCGACTCCGTAAGCAGCGTGTACCCTCTTCCATAGTTCCATCCATATCCCCAGCGATACCACGTGGGGAATGCGGGATGCCCTCCGGCCCGAACGCCGTCATACATCAGGCCGGCCAGGACCTTGCTGCCCGTGCGGGCAAGCACGCACTGACGAAGGCTTTCATCCGCTTGTTTGCGATCGGCACGCGACCCTCCCTGCCAGTACGCGATGTCGTGGTTAAGACAGCAGTCGCACCACAACTCACGATCGGCGAGATCGCCGTCCGGAAAAAGACTGCATCCGTCGCTCTTGAACGCATGAAGAACGCCGGCGTACGCGGGCGCCGGGAATGCAAGCAGGAAAAAGATAACGGGAACCGCGAGGCCGCGCCAGGGCGATGATTTTCCGACCGACATGTGAACGAGCGTACTATAAAGTAAACTATTCTGGCAAGTAAAAAATGGGCCCCGCGCGCTTCGGCCCCGCAGCCTGAGCAGGGACGCGTGGCTGGTCAAGGCATCAGCCGCTCTTCACCAACGTCGCAAACCTCGCAATAACCCTTGACATTAAAGCGGCACTTGGTATTATGTCCGCATGAATCTCCGGGGCGCGGCGTTGAAAAAATTTAACGTATTGTTCCTCCTCTTCTTTTTCGTGTATGCGATTTCCCCCCTTACATACACTGCCCAGAAAGTTACTCTCGCGCATCAAGGCCCTGTCGGTATCCATGAACATGGCGTCAGTCTGTACATTGTCAAACTCCTCTTGTCGAATGTTTTAGTTCAAGATGATCCGGACGACGATCAGGACGATCTGGGAGCGCAGGTACCCGCATCGTCCTCACATGTGCTCCTGAAGAAAAAGCGTGCCGTTCTGTCCTCATCGAAATTGAAGACCTTGATGCTGCTGCAGGCCATGCAGACAGCATCGCATGATGCAACCCCTTTTCTCAACACCGCCACCTTTGATCGAACCGCACTGTTAGGCCAATCAGGCTTTTACCAGCATTACGTCCTCCCCCTGCATTCCGGAAATTCTCCACCCGCTGCATAGCCCTCTCATCGCGTAGTTCAGTTGTTTTGTGCCATCAGGGCATTGCTGTTCCCGGATGGACTCCTGCTGTTCGACGAACCAACAATGCACCCGTCTGCCTGACGCATCCGCTCTTGCTCCGTTGATCCGGATGCCCGGCCGCGTGAACACCATTCCACGCGAGGCTTCAGCCGACGACAGTGCATGCGAAGGAAAGGGACATAGCTATGCTCGCGCTATCAATCGTCATTCCGGTGTACAACGCCGAATTGACCATCGAGGCACTCTGTAATTCACTGATCTATCTGTATGCTGAAAAATATCAACTGCAGATCGTCCTCGTAAACGACGGCAGCAAGGACAGATCGGACACGCGCTGCAGGAAATTGCATGACCTCTACCCGCTTATCGTAACGTATATCAAGCATGCCAGGAACTTCGGCGAACATAACGCCGTCATGTCCGGCCTTCACCATGCGATTGGTGAATATTGCGTTGTCATGGATGATGATTTCCAAAACCCTCCCGAAGAAGTGGAAAAGCTCGTTGACGAGGTCCGGAAAGGATACGACGTTGTTTATGCCCGCTATCCATCCAAGCAGGACAATTTCTTCCGGAACCTGGGCAGCGCGTTCAATGACAAAGTCGCCAACATAATTCTGAAAAAGCCGGTCAACCTGTATCTGTCGAGTTTTAAGATCCTGGACCGGTTCCTGGTACGGGAGATCACAAAGCATACCGGGCCGGACCCGTATGTCGACGCGATCATTCTGAGGACAACCGACAATATCGGGTCCATCCTTATCGAGCATAGATCGCGGACCAGCGGCAAGTCCGGCTATACCCTCGGCAAGCTCATTTCCATCTGGGGAAATATGGTCGTAAGCTTTTCCCTGATACCGCTGAGACTCATCGGTATTGTCGGTCTGTTCCTCATCGTGGGTGGACTCGGTTATGGTGTATACAAAGCATTTGACGACTTTCACACCTACGGAAAGTTGACCGACTTTGAAACCCTGATGTCCGCCAATTTGACCTTTCGGGGGATCACGATGCTGGCGCTCAGCATTTTGGGGGAATACGTGGGCAGGATCTATGTGCTGCTCAACCATGACCCGCAATTCGTGGTCAGGGAGATGGTGGCTCCGGACAAAAAATACAGCCTGGTGAAAAGTCTGAGTTCCTATAAAGGCAAAGATGAACAGACCCTCCACAGTGGAAACAGTTAACGAGATCAGACGGCTGCTGATCGAGCATGCCTTCCCGCATACGCGCCGTTCTTCGGAAGCGGCGTTGTCGGGCGAACGGGAACGGCTCATCGATCTGTTCATCTCCAAGACCATATTGTTCTCCGTCCATACGGACAGCGAGGTGGACCGGTGGATTAAGGAGCGGCTGCGCAAGGCGAACCTGCGGTCGGAGATCGCGCCCCTGGATGCCATTGAACAGTGGCGGATCAACGCGACAACCGGGGATATCGCGCATGCAACCGGACGGTTTTTTTCGATCATCGGTCTTGCCGTCCGGCACCGCACGAAAGAGGGAGAACTGTCGTGGGACCAGCCGATCATCGATCAGCCCGAATACGGCATTCTGGGCATTCTGGCGAAAAAGTTCGACAACGTCCTGCATTTTCTGCTTCAGGCAAAGGAAGAGCCCGGCAATATCCATTCGGTCCAGCTTTCGCCCTCGGTGCAGGCCACGTACAGTAATTACACGCAGGCGCACGGCGGCAAGCTGCCGCAGTTCCTCGAACATTTTCTCGACCCGCCTCGCGATCGGATACTCTTTGCAAAACTGCAGTCGGAGGACGGCGGCCGGTTTTTGTTCAAGTCCAACCGCAATATGATCGTCGTTGTCGACGGGGACGTCCCGGCGCCGCCTGACGCGTTTATCTGGCTGACGCTGCGCCAGATCAGCAACCTGATGCGGCGGGACAACATGGTGAATGCGTGCACCCGGAGCATCCTTTCAGCAGTTCTGTGATCCCGGAGGAATGACTGGCATGAAAAAATCCATCGTTGCCTTGCTCGAAGCTCATCCGCTGATCGACAGCTTCGACCGGCTGAAGTTTGAATCACGGCTCGGTCAGCTGCTGAGCCGCACCGATGACGTTGACGCTCCGCACTCGATCGCGGACCTCATCCAGTGGCTGGATGACATGAAGGCGCGCAACCATATCTTTCAAAAACGCGTCGGGTTGAACAGCCTTGCGGATTGGAGCATGAGCACCAACGGGTACCTGTCTCATAAGAACAACAGGTTCTTCAAGGTCGTGGGAATGCACGTTACGTCATCCTCACGGGAGGTGAAGGCATGGGACCAGCCGATCCTCGATAATGTCGGCACCGGGATCATCGGACTGTTGACCCGGAACGTGAAGGGGGTCCCGTACTTTCTGATGCAGGCCAAAGCCGAGGTCGGCAACCGGAACGGCGTGCAGCTCGGCCCGACAATCCAGTTCACCCAGGAGAACTATGTCGAGAATGAAAAACTGCGCAAACCGTTTTTGTACGAAGAGTTCCACGATCCGAAGAAATTTATCGTCATCAAGGAAAGCCGGCAGTCCGAAGAAGGCGCACGGTTCTACATGGAGCAGCATGTGCATAAGTTCCTGTTTCTTCCGGACCACCTTGCGATTGACCTGCCTGAGGAATACCGCTGGTTAACGTATGGTCAGATCCGGTTCTTTCTTACTCTCGGCGAGAAGGTCAATTCCTGCGCTCGAAGCATACTCGCGTGTTTGTTATGACCGCCGCAGAAAAGAAAAGCGTTGCGCCGGAGGACGGGTTGCCGGGCGCCGCAATCCACGGGGTGCCATGATGCAGGAACAGCAGCAGGTGCGCGTCGGCATCCTCGGGTGCTCCGACATTGCCAAACGACGCTTCCTTCCGGCGCTCCTGAAGACCGGCAACGCGCGTCTTTCCGCTGTCGCCAGCAGAGACCGTGAGAAGGCGAAGCGTTTTTGTCCTTCGATCAGCCCCGAAACAACGGATTACGACGGCCTCCTGGCAACCAGCAATGTTGATCTGGTCTATATTTCGCTTCCGAACCATCTGCATGAAGCCTGGGTGCTCCGGGCGCTGGAGCAGGGGAAGCATGTGATCTGTGAAAAGCCGCTTGCCCTGTCGCTGGGGGCGGTGGAGCGCATGACCGAGTACGCCGCGCACAAGGACCTGCTGCTGTATGAAAACATGGTGTACCTGCATCATCCTCTGCACAGCATCGTCAGGCGCATGGTCGCGGACGGGGCGATCGGCAGGGTCAGGGAACTGCGAACATCCTTCGGGTTTATGCTCGGCGATGCCCGCGGCTTCAGAACGAACGCGGACCAGGGCGGCGGCGCCTTCTTCGATCAGGCCAGGTATCCCCTGAGCGCGGCGTTGTTCTTTCTTGCGGGAAACGCCTATGAGTTCACGGGCCGGGCGTTCTTCCGGAACAGGCTGAACATCGCCATGGAGGCAAGTGCCCTGACCGACCAGAACGAACGATTTTCCTTCTCCCTCGGATTTGAACAACCGTATGCGTGCTGGTATGAGATTGTTGGAGAACAAGGACGCTTGAAGGTGGACCGGGCCTACACAACACCTGCAGACATGGTCAATTCCATTCAGGTCTGCGCGGACAGCGGCACAAGCGTTGTGACCGTGCCTGCGGCCGACCACTTTGCGCTTATGCTGGAACGGGTCTGCGATGCCGTTCTTCAGGCCCGGGGCTTTCACGATCTCCCTGGCGCAGCGAGACGCGTGGCGCTCCTGGCCGACCGGGTGTGGGAAGCCTGCGAACAAATCGATCTTGAACCGGAAGGAACCATGCGTACATGATAAAGAACTGGCAGTATCTCGATGACTATCATCTGAACCGGCGCGCGATCCTGGAGATCGTGGACCGGGTGTTCTCCTCGGGCAAGTTGATTCTGGGCCCCGAGGTTGCCGCCTTTGAAGCCGCGTTTGCAGCTTTGTGCGGCGTCAGACACGGTGTGGGCGTTAATTCCGGTACTGACGCGCTGTTCCTTGCGCTGAAGGCACTGGGGATCGGCCCGGGCGACGAGGTCATTACCGTGGCCAACACGGCCGTGCCCACCGTTGCCGCCGTCCGGGCAGCCGGGGCACTGCCTGTTTTTGTGGATGTTGAAGAAGACACCTTTCTGATGAATGCCTCCCTGGTGGAAGCCGCGATCACCAAAAAGACGAAATGCATCCTCCCGGTCCACTTGTTCGGCCAGCCGGTCGACCTGTCCCCTCTTCTCACCATCGCCGGGGACCGCGGACTGGTTGTCGTTGAAGACTGCGCCCAGGCAGCGGGAGCACGGTATCACGGCAAACCGGTCGGAAGCTTCGGCGACCTGGGAGCGTTCTCGTTTTACCCGACAAAGGTCCTCGGCGCCTTCGGCGACGGCGGCATGGTGGTTACGGACAGCAGCGAGCACCATGAAAAACTGCGCCGGCTTCGTTTTTACGGCATGAAAGAAACGTATTATTCCGAGGAAGAAGGATACAATTCCCGGCTCGACGAGGTGCAGGCCGCGCTGCTCAATTTTAAACTGCCACTCCTTCACGAAGCGGTCCGCAAAAGACAGGCGATCGCAGCGGCCTACACAGCGGGATTGTCCGGAATCGGGGACATCGTTGTTCCCGTGGTCCGGTATGACCGGAGCCACCAGTTCTACGTGTACACGATACAAACGGACGACCGCGACGCGTTGCTGTGTCATCTGTTCGATCACCAGGTGGAAGCGCGCATCAATTATCCGACGCCGATCCATCAAATGCGCGGCTACGCCATGCTGGGGTACCAACCCGGCGCACTTCCCGTGACCGAACGACTCGCCGGCCGGATCCTCTCGCTTCCCCTTTACCCGGGGCTGACGAAGGAACACGTTGCGCGCATTATCGGGGTCGTGCAAGATTTCTATCGGAACCGTTGACCCCTGAGCCGTTGACATTGCCGGGAGGAGGTCATTTTTTCTGAATCACAGGAGGGTGCATACCCAGGATATGCTATTGCCAGGCCGCCATATATCGACACCACAGGAACTCCGGGCCCGCCGAAGACAAGCAGCGGAGGCTGCGGTCATTTTCGTCTGCTGTGCGGTCGCCGTTGCCCTGCTGGCCTTTGCGGGGGCCTCGCACCGCAGGTATCTTCAGACACCGCGCGTGCTCCGCATCACCGAGCAAAACGATTCGTTTTCGGTGTGGTCGGAGCACAACGTACAGGGAAGGGTCCTTTTCCTGTTCGACAGCCCGTTGAATATTTACCGGGAAGCCACGAAGCAGGAGAACCAATACCTTTTCCTCGCGATAGAAAAAGGTATCGTCCGGAAAATATACCACGTCATTCCCGACGCCCTGTGGCACGACGTGAGCAGCTCGCTTCAAAAGCAGAAGGACGTCGTTCGTTCGGGAGAGGGTTTCAGAATGGCGGTCTATGAAGGTGTTTCGGTTTACATCATGCGGATGCAGGACATTCCCCGTATCAACGAACCGGCGCTGGTGTCCATCAACGGGGATCTCTGGAGCGACATCGAACTCGCCCGGATCTTTCAGCGTCTGACCCTGGGAATCCCGGAAAGCGACCTGGTGACCTTGTCGGGGAGAATAACGAAGCGCGACCCCAAGGAGGTCCAGGATGCGTTCAACCAAGGAACATAGCGCAGTTCTTATCTGCGTCATCTTCCTGGCCGCTTTTGCAATCCGTTTCTGGGGCATTGCGGATGACCGATGGTACCGTGCCGATGACTCGATCATCGTTTCGGCGGCAACCCATTACACGGCTCACGGCGATTTTTATCCCGATGACTGGCTGCACCCGCCCTTTAAATACTATGTCCTGCAGGCGAGTATGGCCGTCTTCGGCGACAATGCCTACGGGTGGAGAATGAAGAACATCCTTCTGGGCAGCATGACGGTTGTAGCCGTTTTTCTGCTGGCGCGGGCGCTTTTTCCCAACCCGAGGGTAGCGGTCCTGTCCGGACTTTTTCTGACCATCGAGCCGCTGCATATCATGTATTCATCCACGATCTTCGAAGAAGTATCAGCCACGTTCTTTTTTGTGCTTGCGGTCACGTTTTTCATCCGCCACGCAAAGAAGGAGATTGCGTCGCCGATGCCCGCAGGCATTTTTCTCGGGCTCGCATTTGCGCACAAATGGTACTATCTCTTTGCCGTGCTCGTTTTTGTTGTATTTGCGTTGATTAACAACTACCGGGACGGCAATCCGGGCAGGTACGGCATCCTGCAGGTGGTGTCGGCCTATGCCGGCATTCCCTTGTGTATATATTTGCTCACCTATTATGCGTGGATGAAAAACGGGCACAGCATCGCGGAGTTCATCCAGATGCAGGGAGATGTGTACCGTCTCCAGCAGACCCTTGACTTCGACATGTTTGTGGACCGGTTCTACCGCGCATCGCCCTTTCATCCGGCGGACTGGTTCATCAAACCCCTCGTATATGGGGGCATGACGACCTCGACGGGCGTGTGGGGCCGTGGCATGGTGCTGATGAACAACCCGTTGGTATGGCTGCTCGCGTATCCTGCCGCGCTTTTTACCGCATATCGGGCGGCAAAAACCAGGAACCCGCACCTGGTGTTCCTCATGGTGCTGGCTGCCTCGCTTTATCTCCAGTTCGCACTGATACGGCGTCCGCTGTATCTTTATTCCGCGATCGTGGTGCTGCCGTTCGTCTATACCATGGTCGCGTATTTCGTTGTTTCCCTGATCGACGTCCGCAGGGAACGTCCCTGGCTGTATCCCGGCGCGCTGGCCCTGTCGACTGGCTGGGGGCTGTATCTTTACCCCCTGGTAACGACACGTTCCGTGCCGTTGTTTTTGTATGAACCGCTTTTTTACCTGGGAAGATTTTTTCTCTAGGGAGGGTCGCCGGTTCCGATGCGACGAACGCTCACCCGCGGCAAGGTGGCCTATGAACGAGACTGAGTACGCGAAAATGTATGAAGTGGAAGACACGCATTGGTGGTATGTATCCCTGCACAACCTGATCCTCCGTTTTGTGCCGCGCGACGTGCGTGCGCTCAGAATCTTTGACGCCGGGTGCGGCACGGGCCGGCTGCTTCAGCTATTATCTGCATATGGCAGGGTGCAGGGCTGCGATGCATCTGAAACTGCGCTCCGCTATTGCCGAAAACGGGGTCTTGCCGCGGTCGTTAACGATGACCTGAACACCATGGCGCTGCCGCAGGAGGAGTATGATGTCATAACGTCGATCGATGTCCTGTATCACGCCGGCATCCGTGACGAACTGGCCGTCATGAGAAAACTGCAAAGAGCCCTGAAACCCGGCGGCATCCTTATCTTTCAGGTGCCCGCCTACGAGTGGCTGCGCAGCAACCACGATCGTGCCGTGCATACGCGCAGGCGATATCAGCGAACAGCGGTCAGCGCGCTTCTGCGCGACGCCGGATTTGTCATCGACAAGGCCACGTATCGTGTCGGGTTCCTGTTGCCGCCCATCGCCCTGGTCAGATTGAGCCGGCGGCTTTTCGGAAAATCCGGAAGTACGTATGGGGCATCCGACGTTAAGCCGGCCCCCAAGTCGATTAATTACCTGTTCGGCCTGATCATGCGGCTGGAGAACCTGATGCTGAAATGGACCTCCTTTCCCGCGGGAACCTCTGTGTTCGTCATCGCCCGCAAGCCGGAACCCGGGTATGCGAGGAACATCTGCATCAAGGAATGGGAATGAACATACTCCTGATACGTCCGCCTGATCCATTGCAGCATGTGAACCTGCTGAGCCATACCAGGCCCATGAACCTTGCCTATCTGGCGGCGTATGTCCGCGCGCAGGGTTTCGATGTCACTATCGTTGATTACGAGACAGAGAAGTTCACCCCCGGCGCCTATCACCGGCTGTTAAAGGAGAAGCAACCGTCCCTGGTGGGCGTCTCCTGCGTTACGCCCACGATCAGGAACGGCGCAAAGCTCTGCGAACTTACCAAGGACTTCGATAGCAGGATCATGACCGTCGTGGGCGGACCGCACGCTAACAGTCTCCCGCAGGAAACGCTCGAGGAATTTCACGCTTTTGATTGCTTGGTGTATGGTGAAGGAGAGGTCACCCTGGGCGAGCTGTGCCAGGGGGTGGCCGGGAAGAAAGGCTTATCTGACATTTCCGGTCTGGTGTGGCGCAGGGACAATGCGATCTTTAAAAATCCCCCACGCCGGCTAGTCGCGGATCTTGATGCGCTGCCGTTCCCGGCGCGGGACCTGATCGACTACCGGATGCAGCCCGGCCACTCGACCCGGGGGTTCTCGAACAAGATCCTGTCGACCGAGCTTTTTACGTCCCGCGGATGCCCCTTCGGGTGCTCCTTTTGCGCGATCCAGACCACGTTCGGCACCACCGTCCGCTTCCGAAACCCCTCGTTCATCCGGGAGGAGGTCGATCAGATCGTCCGGAAACATCACTTCAATCATATTGTGATCGCCGATGATACGTTCACCCTGCAGAAAGACCGGGCGTTCGAGATCTGCGATATCCTGGGATACAGCGGCATTAGTTCCTGGAATTGCGATACCCGGGTGAACACGGTATCAAAAGACCTGCTGTTGGCCATGAAGCGCAGCGGCTGTCAGAAAGTGGCGTTCGGCGTGGAATCGGGAAGCCCGCGCATCCTGGAAGCTATCGGGAAGAAGATCACCGGTAAGCAGGTTCGGGAAGCGGTTTTTCTGGCAAAGGAAGCCGGGATCCGGCATATCGAAGGCAACTTTATCATCGGCAGCGATCCGTCAGAGACGTATGAAGATATTGAGATGACCCGCACGCTCATTCGGTCGCTGCCCTGGACATTCATTTCCGTTTCCATCATCGTACCCTACCCGGGAACGCCGGTGTATCGTGCAATGAAGGAACAAGGTCTGATCCAGCCGGATGTCAACTGGGAGGATTACGTCATGTTCGGTGTGCGGCCGAAATGGAGGACCACGCATTTTTCATCGCAAGACCTTATACGTCTTCAAAGGAAATTGACGCGGGAATTTTACCTCAATCCTGCTTACCTAATGAAACAATTGCTGACCATACGGTCCTGGTCGGATATCAGGTACTGGTTCGGAGCCGGCGCCGCTTATGCAAAATGGTATGTTTCCGGACGGGTATGATCTGCTCTTGCATCACGATTGCGTATGAAAGGGCTGTCCGGCAGTTCTCCGGAATCTCTATGACCATGCATACCGATAAACGCCATAAAAGCAAATTCAGGGTAAATCCGGCGATCATTCTTGCAAGCGTTCTTGCGCTTGTCTACGCGATCGTCTACCGCGACCTCTTTACCTCCACAAGGACGTTCAGTCATGATTCTGTGGTGTGGTTCGGCACGTTCCATTATTACATCGAAAGCATTAAGAACGGGGTTTTCCCTTACTGGGACCCCTATTCTCTGTCGGGAACGCTTTTTTATCCCAACATCTCCGGCTACGGTCTTCTTGATCCCACGGTTCTGCTCTGCGCGTTGGCTTCGAAAATATGGAACGTCTCTTCTCTGACGCTCTTCATCTATTTCAGGTTGTTCAGGATGTTTCTGTTCGTTGCCGGGTCTTTTTATTTTTTTCGACACCTGACAAAAAACAGCGTGGTCTCGGTTTTGTCCGCGGGCATTCTTCTGTTCACGATCACTCCGCAAAACAATCATCAACCCATGATGGACCTGTGTTTCTGCGTCCCCTTCGCCTTGTTCCTTGTTCTGCGTTTACTTGACGACCTGGAGACCCCGCAGCGCTATCTCAATCTGTTTGGACTTGCCCTGGTAACCGGGGTTACCATGAATGTGTATATTCCCGCGCTCTATCTCTTCAACCTGGTGTTCTTTGTCATCGCCCTCTTCGTCACAAAACGCTATGACGTTCGACGGGTAGCAAACGTTTTTTCATCGCCGAAGATGCTGGCGTGCGTTGGCGCGTGTCTCCTCCTCACAACCATGATGGCGTCACCGCCGCTCGTGGTCTCTTTTCTTGATACCACCAGGGACGGCGAGTTGTTCGCCATTTCAAAGCTTGTTGACAGCAATAACGGAAACTTCAAGGAGATGATGGCATCAGACTTTGGAGGAGATATCTTTTTTGATAAATTGAGGAAACAGGGGGCGACCTTCATATCATACGGGAGCGTCCTGAGCCTCTTCTATCCCGACCTGTCCGGACTTCGGTTTCGCCCGGAATGGGACAATGCACCGGTCGCTCTTCTGTATATGGGGGTCATTCCCCTTATGGTGATCATGCTCGGAGCAATTGTTGCAAGATCGCGTTTGACCCCGGTTGTCTTAGCCATGGCCGGGTTGGTCTTTCTTGCGACATTCAGTTTTCACGGTATTAATGACTCATATAACGGCGTGCAAACCGGTTTGAACACGCTATTTCCTCCGCTGCGAATGCTTGATATGCGGATAAATTTTTCATCGATGTTGTCATTCTATCTCTGCACGCTGTTCAGCATTACCGCGTCTGAGCTGATGAACCATGGAGTTCTTGCCCGTCTTGTCCAATCCCGCTTTCGATCAGGCATGCTGTTCCTGCTGGCGTTCATAGTCGTCAAGGCAGTGCTCAGCCTGACCTTGCATGGCAGTCTCTTTCTGTCAGGATACGACACCATGATCGCGCTGGCGCCTCTCCTAATGATCGCCGGCATCGCAGGCATGCGATACCACCTCATAACGGGTAAGCGCTTGATCGCTCTTTTTTTGCTCCTTTTGATCGTCGATCTTTCGTATGCGGGCATCAGGGCGGCGGATACGATCACGCCGAGCCAATCTATCAATGAATTTCTTGACACAAAAGAGAAGTATCGACAATTTAGTATAGATGAATCAAAACGATCGTACCAGGGATTCACCTATTTCAGGCTTCCCTTTGTGCCCTCTGATATTTCACCGATCCAGGCATTCATCGAAACCATGCTGCACGTCAAAAGCTCTTTGATCAGCAACAGCTTTATCAGCATATTCACGACAAAAAGGTATTACGACCTGTTCAGTCTCATGCCCCTGGAGCAGCAGTTTGCCATCACCGGCGTCATGCATCCTATTGTGAGATTTTTTCCACTCGATCACATCACGTGGGGCAGGGACTCGCACGAAGTATTTGCCTCCCTGCGAAGTTCGGAGGTGCGGACCTTGGGGGGCCGCCTGTATCTGGAGCAGGAGTCTGCAACGCGTCACCAGGATATAAAAAAAATTGACTTTACTGAAATGAAGAACGTGCCATGGTTTGGTCAAAACGAGGTGGGCCAGATTTACCGGAGCTATATACCGTACATGAAGGAGATACGCATGGACCTGGGCAATCTTCTTAATACTGACGAGTATCGGGTGCATGTTGACCGCTTTTCAATCAACGACATTGTCATCTCCGTGGAGAACCGGGTCAACGGTTACCTGCTGTACAACGACGGCTGGAGCAAATACTGGAAAGCATATGACCGCGGGCAAGAATTGCCGGTTGTTGTGGCGAATTACAATTCGAAAGCCGTGTTCCTTCCCCCGGGGAACCACCTGGTGCGCCTTGTTTTCAGTCCAACGTATTATCAGACAGCGCTGGTCCTTTACTATGCCGGCCTGCTCATTTCATGTGTTAGTATCGCTGTTTTCTGGATCAGGGAGAAACAGAGCCGCGTTCTATCCGGATGAATCCCGCGGTCTGCCCGCGGAATAGTGCTTGCCGACTCTCCTGGCCCTCAGGAAGAGAACCTCACGGCTCGTAGCCGTGACCCGCCTTCACGTTTCAAACATCTATAATTGTAATTTGCGATTGACAGACTTCCCCCCGAAGGACTATTATCCCTCTTATTCCCGCATAAACTGTTTCCCGGCGATTGAAATAATTGCTATCCGTTCTCTTGTCTTCACGTTTTGGAAAAGTCTTTTTCCGGTAAATGGAGATCCGCATGACCTTCCTTGCTGATCCTTCGCTGCTGCTCGGCGTCCTCTCCCTCTTCCTCGGTCTTGCCGCGGGTTTTATCATGCACCGGTCGGATTTCTGCATGGCAGGCATGTTCCGCGACCTGTTCCTCTTTCAACGCACCGTGATGATCAAGTCGTTTGTGCTGCTGGTTGTCGCCAGCATGCTGCTCTTCGAGGCGGCTCGCCTGGCAGGGCTCCTGACCGTGCCCTTCCCGCTCCTCTATCCACCGACCGCGGCGAACCTCGTCGGCGGACTGCTGTTCGGCTTCGGCATGGTCCTGGCGGGAGGATGCGTCGTGGGCACGCTGTACAAAATGGGAGCAGGCAGTGCGTTGAGCTTCACCGCTTTTACCGGACTCGTTTTCGGCAGCGGCCTGTACGCCGAGTTTCATCCGTACTGGGCCGCGTTCGGCAAGAGCACGATGCTGTTCCCGGGCAAGGTCACAGTCGCCCAGGTCCTCGGCGTCGATCCTCTGGTGATCGTTCTCATAACGGCGGTCCCCGGCGCGCTGCTGGTGTACTCCTGGTATAAAAAAGGCTCCCTGTCACGACCTTCCTTTGCAACCGGCTATGTTCAGCCCGCCCGGGCCGCCCTGGCGCTTTCCCTGGTCAGCGCTTCATCCTATGTCCTGATCGGCATGCCGCTGGGCGTCACGTCGTCGTTCACCAAGATCGCGGGCTTTGTCGAAAGTATCCTGTTCCCCGAGCACTTCAACAGCCTTGCGTTCTTCAAGAGCGTGCCGCTCAATACGACGAATATGCTGACCAATGCTGTTCTCAAGGGAGGAGGCGGCCCCGTCTTCGACGCCCTGGCAATGATACAATTCCCGCTCGTGTTCGGCATCATTGCGGGAAGCGCCCTTTCGGCCTTCCTGGTCAGGGAATGGAAGATCCAGTACCGGGTCCCGCTTCGCCAATATGCGCTGGCAGCAAGCGGCGGGATCATCATGGGGCTTGCGTCCCGGATGGCGCCGACCTGCAACGTGTGGCATCTGATGGGGGGCATTCCAATCCTTGCGGTATCGAGCATCCTGTTCCTGATCGCCATTCTTCCCGGAGCGTGGCTCGGAGGCAAGGTCCTGGTGAAGGTCCTGGAACGTCAGTCTACAACGGATGCCGACGGCAGCAGATAAGGAGAATGCATGGATGCCTTGGAATTTGATATCCGCGGACAGCTCTGTCCCGCAACCCTCCTGGTCGCATTAAAAGAGGTGAATGCCCGCGCCGCGGACCTGCGGAAAGGATCCGTACAGCTCTGCTTTATTACCGACAACCGCGATGCGACCATCACCATTCCCGAATCGGCATCCAATATGGGATATGCCGTGACCGTGGAAAAGAAGGAAGAACACTACCGCATCCTGATATCCGCCAAGTAGCAGCGTAGCGAAGTCGTTTCAGAGAACCTGCATACCAGAACCTGCATAACAAGGAGCAAGGGTGTCAGACGAAAACAAATCGCGTGAGGAACTGCTTCAGGAGGTCCGGGAGCTCAGGCGTCAATACGCGACCGCAACGCACTACATCCGTCAGAAGGTCAACCAGCTCCTGAAGGTCATGGGCACCTCGCCGCTCAAGCCTGAGGAGCTCGACGATGCGACCCTTATTGAGCTCGATCCCATCAGCATTGTCAGCGATTCCTTTGCGCAGGTATTGGCCCATCTGAAGGAAACAAACGAAGAAGTGCGGATCGCCCATGACGAAATAACCGCTATTTTCAATTCCGCGGGCATGGGCATCCTGGTCATTGACCGGGACATGCGCGTGCTGGCCTTCAATAAAAAGGCGGAGGAGCAGTTCCATGCTGATCCGGCAGTCACCGGAAAGCTGTTCTGCCACCAGCTCATCTGTCATCGCGAGCGGCCCGAAGCCGCCTGCCCCGCAAGGATCGCGCTGGACACCGGCGCGAGCTGCCAGGTGGAGCAGGCGTTGGGGGGGCGGTTTTACAACGTGGTGGCGACCCCGATCAAGGACAAGGACGACGAAATCTCCCGTATCGTGCTGGTCTACATGGACATGACCGAGCGCATCCTCACCCAGGAACATTTGAAAATAAGCGAGGAGCGCTACCGGGATCTCTTTGAAAATTCCACCGACCTGATCCAGGTCGTGAGCGCGGACAGTTCGATAAAGTTCGTGAACCGGGCATGGTTGACAACGCTGGGCTATCAGGAACAGGACCTGCCGAACATGTCCATTTTTGATATCGTGCACCCGGACTGCGTGGATTGCGGCCCTGAATTCAAGAGCGTTGTCTGCGGCTTCAAGGACGGAAGGTTCGAGACCTCGTTCATCACCAAGGACAAACGCAAGATCATCGTCGAGGGCGACGTCACCGCCATCACGGAGCAGGGCAAATTTGCCGGGACCCGGGGGATCTTCCGAGATATAACCGAACGCAAACGGACCGAGGAGCTGATCGCGGCGGAACGGGAACAGCTCTCGGTGACGCTCCGGAGCATCGGCGACGGCGTTATCACGACCGACACCCGCGGGAAGGTCATCCTGATCAATCAGGTTGCAAGCCAGCTAACGGGATGGGACCAGGCATCGGCGTACGGTGAGCCGATAACGGACGTGTTCTTCCTGGAGGACGAAGCGACCGGAGAACGCCGCTATTGCCCCATCGACGCCGTACTCAGGACCGGGGCGATCTGCGATCTCGAAGGCAATGCCGTCCTCGTGGGGCGCGACAACACGCGGCGGCTGATCAATGACAGCGTCGCTCCCTTGCGCGGCAAAGACAACGTGCTCATCGGAGCGGTGCTCGTCTTTCGGGACATCACCGAGCGGAAGAAGCTCGAGGACCAGCTGCGTCAGTCCCAGAAGATGGAAAGCGTCGGGCAGCTCGCGGGAGGCATCGCCCATGATTTTAACAACATTCTGAGCGTCGTTCTCGGCTATGGAAGCCTTGTGCTCCGGAAGATGCCGACGGACGACCCCAATCGCGTGAACATCGAATACATGCTGGAAGCGGGAAAACGCGCGGCGCACCTCACCAAGGACCTCCTGCTGTTCAGCAGAAAACAGATCACGAACAAGAGGCCCGTGGACCTGAATGAGATCGTCCGGAAGATAGAAAAATTCCTGCGGCGCGTCATCGGAGAGGACATCGAATTCAAAACCACGTTCCATGAATACTCTATGCCCGTCCTCGGGGACGCGCACCAGCTCGAGCAGGTCCTGATGAACCTCGCAACAAATGCGCGGGACGCCATGCCCGCAGGAGGCATGTTCACCATATCCATGGAACGGGTGAAACTTGATGCACGGTTCATTTCCTCCCATGGGTTCGGCAAGCCGGGCACCTACGTCCTGCTCAAAGTGTCGGACACGGGCAGGGGCATCGATGCGGCAACGCGGGAGCACGTGTTTGAACCTTTTTTTACAACTAAGGAAGTGGGGAAGGGCACCGGCCTGGGGCTTGCGGTCGTCTATGGGATCATTAAACAGCACGAGGGGTTTATCCAGGTATACAGCGAACCCGACCGGGGGACCACCTTCAAAATGTATCTACCGCTCATTAAAACTGGCGTGGATGAAGGGACCGAATTGCCGGAGGAGTATCCTGTGGGAGGGACCGAGTCGATCCTGCTTGCCGAGGATGAGGAGATCGTCCGGAATATGACCAGGTCGGTCCTTGAGGACGTCGGCTATCAGGTGATCACAGCGGACAATGGCCAGGAAGCGATCGAACAGTTTAAAAAGAACAAGGGCCGCATCCAGCTCCTGCTGTTCGACATCATCATGCCGAAGAAGACCGGGCAGGCGGCGTATGAGGAGATCCGGGCCCTGCAGCCTGACATCAAGATCATTTTTCAGAGCGGCTATGCCGCCGACTTCATCCACCAGAAAACGTTGATCGACGACAAGGTTACGGTGGTCAGCAAGCCCATTTCACCGACCGATCTGTTGAAACAGGTCCGCGCAATGCTGGACCGCATACCCTGACGCTGCAATCCGGTATGGACCTTTGCCCCGGAAGGAACGGAGAACGTCCGATACCGTCCGTTTAAAAATCGAACTATTCAAGCCAACCCTTTTCCGAAGAGATTGTCTCCCGCTGACAACATCCGGCCCTTATCCGTGTGCATCCGCCTGTGCCCGGCGTTTACGAGTGGAACCGCGAGTGCAGGGCACGGCCATCCGTGGCAAAAAGCCTGGGCCCTTCCTCGTCAAAAATCGTAATCCAATGCTACCGTGGTGAACACCCCGCTCAACCGGTCGGTGTGATACACATAGAGAATATTATTGTTGTTTGAAGTAGAGAAATAGTCCGCGCTCAGCCTGAGTTTGCATTTATCCGGATCGATCAGGCTCCGGTCGCTCCACGAGGGTTTGATGATGGCCATGGCGCCGACCGTATTGGTGCGGAAAGCGTACATGCGGTAATCCACGGCGATCAGCGGATCGCTCGGGGTGTAGGCGCCGAGGTCCTTTGCGAAAAAAGCCTTCCCCTGGGTATAGTAACGGTAGCGCACGCCCAGGACGAACGACTGCGAAAGGTCCCGATACAGTTCCAGGTTCATGGTGTTTGACTGGATATGCCAGTCGTCGCGGTAATACCGGTAGTACGCGTGGAAGCTCGTTGGTTCGTCGAGAAGCAGGACGAAGCGGCCTGCATAGGCAGTTCCATTCCGGGTCCCGGGATATTGCTCATAGACCGTGAATGCATCCGTGACCAGCGTTTGGGTCGGTAAGGCGATGAATCCTTCCGATCTGAGGGATGAATAGGTGAACTGCAGCGAGGTCTTCGGCGACAGCAACTGGGTGGCGGAAAGGTCCAGCGTACCCTCGTGGCGTTTGTCATCCGGCAAATTCCGGTCAGCCGCGGGTTTCCAATAGTCATACGACCGGTTCAAAGCAATGCCGAGGACCGTGTTGTTCAGATTCAGCCGCCGGGTATAAGCTGCGAACAATGATCTGCCGACATAGGTGCTTTCCACGGAATAGTAGCCACCGGCCGTCAGGGTATCGTCATTTTTGTCGTACGTGATCGACACGGACGGCGCATAACGCAGGTGCAGACTTCCCAGCCCCTCGCCGCCATCCCCTTCTCCATCCTCACCGCTCTTGACGTTCGTTGTTTTGGACGACGTGGATTTTCTTGTCGCCGATGTGATCGCATCCACACCCACTTTCGTCCCGACAAAGAAATGATTGGAGATTTCTTTCGTGATTGACACCAACGGCGCTATCACCCGGTTGTTCGCATTATCCTGGTAAAAATCGAAAATGTAACTGGCCCCTTCCCTTGGCTTCTCCGCATAAATCGGCCGGACCGTGAGCAGCATGCAGAGAAGGAACAATGCTATGATCTTTCCGATCATCGGCATCCGCACCCTCCCTGGAATCCGCTCGACCCGCCCGCGGACGCCTCACGAATGCTGAAGATATGGTCCTCGAACGCAGCCCGTGCTTCCAGCGGGGTGAACCGCATTTTGTCCTGGGCGAAATACTCCATTTCATAGGGCTGGACCCTGACCAGCTTCTCCGTGCAGGCAGAAAGGGGGAGCAGCAGAAGCAGCAATACCACAGACAACCTGTTCATTTGAGGGCCTCTTCAATGGCTGTTTTTAACGTTCCCAGGGTTCCCTGATTGAAACTGCCGGGATAGATCTTCTTCAGGTTGCCTTCGCGGTCGATGAGGTACGACGTGGGCATGCCGCGCTGCCGATAGTCCTTTGAAACAACTTTATCTTTGTCGTACAGAAGAATGAACCCTGTTTTCTTTTTCATTTTATCCTCAAGACGCTTCATAAAATCGATGGCCGTGGAGGAGCTGTTGTCGATATTAACAGCAACGATCGAGAACCCCCGGGGGCCGTACAAATCCTGCACCGTCATCAGGTCCTCCATTTCCTCCCTGCATCCGCTGCACCAGCTCGCCCAGATATTCAGCAGCACGACCTTGCCTTTCAGCTCTGTCAGGGACTGCGACTGCGCATCAAGCAAGCCCGGAAGAACGAACGCGGGCGCTGGCTGGCCTACAGCGACCTTGGCCGAAAACGAACCTGCTTCCGTGGCATGCACTGCGAACAACGCAACAATGCCGATAACGATTACCACCCCTCGCACCTTTTCACCGAATCGCATGATACGCTCCTGTCCTGATATAACGGTTATCGCACGACCTTGAATGCATGCATCCAGTCGTTCCTGAGAAACCCCGGAATGCACCAGAGCATGCAGAGCGGCTCTATGGCGCGCGCCGCTTCGGCCTTGCCCATGTCCTCGGGCTCCCACCCGAACTGCTCAACGATACCGATGACGGTCTTCTTCGCCGCATCGTCGTTGCCGCACACGAACATCGTCGGTTTCCCGCCTGCGAACGAAGGATTGATCATGCAGGCGTTTCCCACGGAATTGAATGCCTTGACGAACCTGGTCCGGGGAAATTCCCGCTGGAGGCGCTCCATCAGCGACTCATCCAGGCTGGTAAAGAAGCTGATGACACCGTTGACCGGGGGAAGGTCGGCGATCGGATTTGTCACATCCATCACCGTTTTATTGGCCAGATTCGCGGGGCCTGCTGCGCGGAGTGCGTCCGCTGCCGCGGTTCCCTTGACCGCGAGCACGACCAGGTCGCCGAAGATTGCCGTATCCGGGAAACCGCTGATGCGGGCTTTGGCATTTGCCGCTTTCCATTCCGCGAGCTTTTTCTGGTCGCGCGTCCCCAGCATTACTTCGTGGCCGTATTTCAGAAATCCGCTCCCCAAAGCCTGTGCAACCGCTCCTGAACCGAGTATGCCGATCTTCATGGTGGCTCCTCCCTGACAACGTATATGTTTGTCTGCAAATTAAAAACGCCATGTTCTTCTCTATAATATTACCACGATGTAATTTCGATTGTGCGGAGCAGCACCAAAACCCGGACAAGCCGGAACTAAGGGCAATAGCTAAAGGCGTCTCTCGCAAAGCTCGCAACGTACGCCAAGATAAGCAGGAGAAGCTTTTGTTTTACATAAGGGGGTGAGAGATGCATGCAGTTTCGTCAGTGTTTCCCGGTCCAACGGTCCCGCAGGATCGGGATATGCTTCAGCAGGGGAAGCGAGCTCCGGTACAAAAGCAAACCCGCTGCATCGGCGCACAGATCGAGAAGTGAAAAAAAGCGATACGGAAGGAAGTACTGGACCATTTCGATCGCCAGACCGTAGCCCAGCAACGGCATTGCCTTGCCAAGTCCGAAGCGAACCGAAGGAAATGAGTAATCCACCAGCAAGGCAAGCGTAAAAAAAGCCGCCAGATGGTTTATCTTGTCGTTGATACCCTCAACCACCGGAACGTGAAGGGACGTGAGGGCAAGAAAACTGATCGCTGCCAGCGCTGTTGCCAGCAGCAGCCGATACGGCAACGTGCCTATTGATGTTCGTTCCATATTTCCCCGTTTCTTCCTGAGCTCCTTAATCGCCCCACCGTATTCCCTCCTCTCCTTTCTTTTGGGCAATATCCTCGTGGACCTCCGCGAGAATATACTCTTTGATCAGCATCCGGTCATCAGAACTGATACTCACGAACTTCATCCCCATGCCAGGTTCCTTGAACGGTCCCTCATCGAGCGATGTGGTATACAACACGACCGCGGTAATTTTGATGGTCCTGCCCTTGACCTTGAAGCTTATGGGAAGGACCTTGTTGATCTGGCGCTGTTCGAACGTCTGGAAAAATAAGCCGTGCTCGGAAAGGACCGTGACATATTCATCACGGCTGCTGACCCCGTCATCCACGACAGCCGGCAGGGAGGTGGCGATCCTGATATTCCGGCGCGGGGTCTTTTCCACAACGCTCTGGATGACGCGGTACAGATCCTCGGCTCGGACCGGCTTAACGAGCGCAGCCGCGAGCTCCCCGCGCTTTACCCGATCGTCCAGCGCCGGATCCGGCGTCGCGGTCAGGAAGATCACCGGGACGTCGGCAAAACCCGGGCCCTTCTTCATCCGGTAAAGCAGGCTTGAACTGGTCTGACCGGCTTCCGCGATAACGGCGACCGGCGGCGCAACGAACATGAAATCGACCGCCTCGGCGGAGTTGTTGGTCCCGAACGTGTTGTAACCGAACCGTTGAAGCAGCATGCTCGTCAGGAACCGGTCATCGACGTTCTTCTCAACGATCAGGACATACCCTTTCTTTTTCCTCGCACCGTTCTCTTCAACCACGAGTTGCCCTCCATATTCGTACGTACCCAGGCCGAAGACTGACGATGGCAAGAGGGATTCCCGGCCTTATCTTTTCCCTTCAGTCTTCAGCCTTCAGTCTATCCACCTGTATAACCCCCCACGCCAAGGTCACCTACTTCAGGCTCTTTGACACCACCTCATGCGTGTCTTTCGAAAGACTCGGCGTCCGCAAAATGCGCTCAAGCTGATCGCGCATCAGGGTCTTCCGTTTTTCCTCATACCGTTTCCACATCGCAAACGCGGAAACCAGCCTCGCGGCGATCTGGGGATTCAGGGGGTCGATGGCGAGGACCTGGTCGGCAAGGAACAGGTAGCCCTTCCCGTCCGGGTCGTGGAAGCGGACCGCATTTGCCGAGAACGAGCCGATCAGCGCGCGGACTTTGTTCGGATTTTTAATATTAAACACCGGGTTGTGCATCAACCGCTGTACTGTTTCCAGGGTCTCCGGCAGGCGCGAAAGCGCCTGGATGCCGAGCCACTTGTCCATCACCAGCGGATCATCCTTCCACTGTTCGTAAAATGCGGCAAGCGCTTCCTCCCGTTCCGGACAGTCGGTATTTGCAAGCAGGGCCAGGGCCGTGATCTCATCGGTCATATTTCCCGCGGTGCGATACTGCTCCACGCACAGCGAGCGAATACCGGGCTCGTCAAGCTCCATAAGGTACGCAAGGCAGGTATTTTTAAGGCTCCGTCTGCCCATGGACTCCCGGTCCGCGCGGTACGTTCCGGTGCATTGATTGGTATAAAATACGTCAAGGAAGTTCTGCTTCAGTTCCGCTGCAAGGGTCTGCTGCGCAAACCTCCGCGCGTGATGCACGGCTGCGGGATCGATCTCATCCATAAAGTCCGCAAGATAGGCCTCGCCGGGGAGGGTCAATGCGAACGCCTGGAAGGCCTTGTCCTCGATATTGCTTTCAAGGATATTGTTGAACGCCCGGATGAACGATTGGTCGAGCAAAAGCTTTTTATTATGCTGCTGCTCCTTGATCAGTTTCAGGATGAGCTTGATCGCCAGCTGCTGGCCTGCGTCCCAGCAATTAAACACATCGGGATCATGCGCCATGAGAAAGAGTCGTTCGTGGTCCGTGAGGTCAAGCTTCATTTTTACGGGTGCGGAAAAATTGCGCAGGACCGAAGGCACCGGCTCTTCGTGAATATAGTGAAACACAAAGGTTTCCTCGGCTTTTCTCAGTTCAAGTACCTTTTTTGTCGCCGCGTCTTCCTGTTTGCCCTTCCCTGAAGACGTCTCCAGCACCAGCTCCGTCCCGTCCTTGTCCAGCAAACCGAGCACCACGGGAATGTGGAACGGTTTTTTCTCCGGCTGGCCCGGTGTGGGCTGGCACGTCTGGCGGATCCTCAGCGTGTACGTTTTTGCCGCGGCATCATAGGCGCGCGTCACCTGCAGTTCGGGTGTGCCTGCCTGAGTGTACCAAAGTCTGAACTGGGAAAGATCGACGTTGCTTGCGTCCTCCATGGCCTTGACAAAATCCTCCGTGGTGACCGCCTGCCCATCGTGTCGTTCAAAATAGAGGTCCGTGCCTTTGCGGAAAGCCGTCTCCCCGAGCAGGGTGTGGATCATCCGGATCACTTCAGCCCCCTTGTTATAGATCGTCAGGGTGTAGAAGTTGTTGATCTCCACATAGGATTCGGGGCGTACGGGGTGCGCCAGGGGACCCGCGTCCTCCCGGAACTGATGCGTGCGCAGGACGTTGACATCGCTGATGCGTTTCACGCCCACGGAGGTCATGTCCTCCATGAACTGCTGGTCGCGGAACACGGTGAACCCTTCCTTGAGACTCAGCTGGAACCAGTCCCTGCAGGTGACGCGGTCACCGGACCAGTTGTGAAAATACTCATGCCCGACCACGCCCATGATTCCCTGAAAATCAATGTCCGTTGCGGATTCCGGTTTCGCCAGCACGTACTTGGAGTTGAAGACATTCAGCCCTTTGTTCTCCATGGCGCCCATGTTAAAGTCGTCCACCGCCACGATCATGAACAAGTCGAGATCATACTCCCTGCCATACGTGACTTCGTCCCACTTCATTGCCAGCTTCAAAGACTCCATGGCATGAGCGCATTTATCCCTGTTATGGTGCTGAACATAGATATGGAGGGAAACGTCGCGGCCGGACATGGTCGTGAACCGGTCTTCGATCCTGGCCAGGTCTCCGGCGACCAGCGCGAACAAATAGGCGGGTTTTAAGAACGGATCGTGCCACTTGGCGAAATGACGGTTGTTGCCCGCGTCCCCTGTGCCGATTAGATTGCCGTTCGACAACAGGACGGGATATTTCGTTCTGTCCGCAACCAGGGTGGTGAAGAACCTCGACAGGACATCGGGCCGGTCGAGAAAATACGTTATTCTGCGGAACCCCTCTGCCTCGCACTGGGTGCAGAAATTCCCCCCCGACATGAACAGGCCGGAGAGGGCTGTGTTGTTCTGCGGATGGATCACGGTCTCGATCGAGAGAACAAAGGTGACCGGAACATCGGGGATCGTAAGCGTCTCGGCATCCACGCGATACTCTTCCGGGTTGAGGACCCGGTTGTCCACCATCACGGTCTTCAGCTCGAGTTCCTGCCCCTGCAGCACAAGGGGAAGGATGCCCCGGGAGCGGTCATACGTGCTGGTGATCGTGAGCAGGGATTTTACCGTGGTGGCGTTCTCGTCCAGGTCGAACTGCAGGTTCGTTGTCTCGATACGGTAGTCCGAAGGACGGTAGTCCTTGAGATAGGTCGCGGCGTGCGTTGCCGGTGTCCGGGACTCGGTCATGATATTATCCTTTGTTGTCGATATAACCCGGACAAGCCGGAGCCAGAAGCAAAAGGCGTCTCGCGCAAGGTCGCAAAGACGCCAAGAAAGTCTCAAAGATAAAAAGCTGCAATTCGTAAAAAGTCGAAAACCCCTTTTTTCAGGTCATTCCGCCTTGTCCGGAATCGCTTCTTTTTAGTACGTTGTTAAGCACGATGATTCCCGACAAGCGGGAATGACGACCTTTTACGGATACATCTCTGTGATCGAACGCTTTTCTGTGCGCATTTGCGTTTCGCCTGAAAGCGCCTGCTGTTGATTGCGCAAGACCAGATTCAACCGCCCTCATTATTCCACGATCAAGACCGCGACCCCGCTGCCAAGGCTGACGATCCTGCTCGATACACTGCCGATCGCAACACGCGTGCCGTCCGATGCTCCCCGGCGCCCGACAACGATCGTCTGATGATTGTTGTCCTTTGCTTCTTCCAGGATGCTTTCGGCCGCATCCATTGAGTCGGAGATGAATTTCGTCTGCACCTGCTTCTGCGGGATGCCGCTCTTTGCCAGAAGTTCTACGGCAGACCGGAGGATCGGCTCCATTTTCGCTTTGCGGTCCGTAAGCCATTTGTCCACGACCTTCTGGCGTTCCTTTTTTTCACTGTCCGACAGGATATGCCCTTCGTCCCAGAATATGGCGGGAAGGTTCGGCAGCACGTGCACCAGGGTGATCCGCAGATCGCTTGCTCCGCTGAACTGCTGTGCAACATACTCCACGGCCTTTATGGAACTTTTTGCGTCATCGATACCGATCAACATGCTTTTCATGGTTAGTTCCTCCCCGGGTAAGTTCACCTGCTGAAGAACAGCAGGCGGATTCTAAATACCCTCTGATTTAAGTATACCAGATGCGGTCGATGACAATGCATTGCAAGAAAAAAGGGGATGATCGAATCATCATCCCCTTTGCAGAATATCCCATGGTTACTTGACCCGGGTCTTCACCGGCTCATACGTGCAGAACGGCTCCGCAGCGAGGTAGTCGCCGGTCATGGCAAAGGCGCGCGCCCGGCAGCCTCCGCAAACCTTGCGGTACTCGCAGATGCCGCACTTGCCATGGTAATGGTCGAGGTCGCGCATTTCCTTGAAGAGCTGCGACTCTTTCCAGATTTTTGAGAAAGGCTCTTTCTTTATGTCGCCCGCCTCTTCTTCAAGGAAGCCGCAGATCTGGACCTTGCCCACGTGCGATACGAACGCGAAACTCTGACCGCCCATGCAGCCCTTGGTCATGGCATCGAATCCGTGGGACTCGGGCGTGACAGCAATGCCCTTTTCCTTCTCTCCCTGCCGGAAGATGCGGTAGTAATGCGGAGCGCAGGTCGGCTTGAACTGGATCGGCGACTTGTCGCGCATTTCGTAGAACCATTTCAACGTGCTTTCATATTCCGCGGGCGGAATCTCCTGATCAATAAGTTCCTTGCCGCGTCCCGTGGGCACAAGCAGGAACGGGTGGTACGCGACCGCACCGAGCTTGATCACCATCTCAAGCAACTTCGGCAGGTCTTTGACGTTGTGCTTGGTGATGGTGGTGTTCACCTGGAATTCCATGCCCACTTTTTTAAAGTTCTCGATCGCCTTCATCACGCTTTCGAAGGCCCCTTCCACCCGGCGGAAGTTGTTGTGCTGCTCGGCCGTCAGGCCGTCGATGGAGAGCGATACGCGCTGGATGCCGGAGTCCTTCATCTTCTGCGCCAGTTCCTCGGTCACCAGCAAACCGCAGGGAGCCATGACCATACGGAGACCGATGTCCGTGCCGTGCTTCGCAATGTCGTAAATATCCTTGCGCATCATGGGTTCGCCGCCGGTGAGAATGATGATCGGGTCGCTGAAGGACTTTACGTCGTCGAGGAACTTGAACGCGTCCTCGGTCGAAAGTTCTCCGGGATACGGGCCGTACTTGGCAGCGGCCCGGCAATGGACGCAGTTCAGAACACAGCTCCGGGTCACCTCCCAGGCAATGAGCCGGGGAAGATATACTTTTTCTTTGCCTTCACCCCCGGGGTGAGCGTGTCCGTGGGGTGCTTTGTGTGCGTGTGGATGAGACATGTTGTCTCCTTTAATAGGAAGTTATTAAATACAGTCTCACGTCTCAAGTCTTAAGTCTCAAGTAAACGGCAATCCTGCAAACTTTAGACCTGAGACTTGAGACTCGAGACCTGAACTTGAAACCCGGTTATATTAACCAATCGCAATGGAATAGTAAAGACCAAATTCCGGACACCTACACACACACCCGGTTCCGTCCCTGTCCCTTGGCGCGATAGAGCGCCTCGTCAGCGCGGCGGATCAACTCCTCGAACTTTTCTTTTATCGACGGTTCATAAGCGCTGACGCCGATGCTGATCGTCACCTTGATCTTTTTGCCGTGGTGGTCGAATTCCTGTTTTTCGATAAGCTCCCGCAGCCGGTCGGCGAACTGAAACGCCTCCGCCTGGTCCATGGCCGTCGCGATCAGACAGAACTCTTCCCCACCGTAGCGAGCGAAAAGGTCGATCTCGCGGATCCGCTCCATGATGTTGCACGCGACACCCTCAAGCACGGTGTCCCCGGCCTGGTGACCGTGGGTATCGTTCACCGTCTTGAAATGATCGATGTCCATCATGAGCAGGGAAACGTGCGTATTGTAGCGGCTGGCCCGTTTCACCTCCTGTCGGAGCCGTTCCATGAAATACTGGCGGTTAAACACCTGCGTCAGGCCGTCCGTGATGGATATCTCTTCAAGTTCCTTGTTCAACGTCGACAGGCGCTCGTTCGCCCGCACGAGGTCCGCTGTCCGCTCCTTGACCTTGTTCTCCAGGGACAGGTTCAGTTCGTTCAGTTTTTTATACAGGTCGGCGTTGTCGATCGCAATCGAAGCCTGCGCGGCAAGCGCTGTGAGCAGGGCCTCATCGTCGGCCTGGAACCCGCCGGACTTCTTGTTCAACACCTGGATGGCGCCGATGATCTCGCCGACCAGGTTTTTCATGGGTACGCACAGGATGCTGCGCGTGTGATACCCGGTCTTTTTGTCAAATTCCGGATTGAAACGCACATCCTGATACGCATCCGTGATGTTGATGATCTCCCCGGTCTTGCCCACGGTCCCCGCGATCCCCACGCCCACCGGGAAGCGGATCTCGACGATCTCAACTCCCTGGGCGATCTTGGCCCACATCTCGTTCTTTTCCGCTTCAATAAGGTAGAGTGAACTTCGCTCGGCTTCCATGACCGCCGTGGTTTCCTCAATGATCATGCTCAGCAAGCGATCAAGGTTCCGTTCAGCGGCAAGGCGCATGCCCACCCGGAGAAGACTGTAGAGACGTTCCTGCTTGATGTTCTGGAGGGAATGGGTCATGTCATTTCTCCGGTGCAAAAAGATTTGTAAGATAGGAAAATGCAGGGATCAGGTGGTCCGGCCCGGATCCCCGGAGTTCCTCCGCGGACCGGAAGCCATAGGTCACCGCACAGGTGATAACGCCGGCCGCCCTGCCCGCTCGAACATCCGCACTGCTGTCACCCACCATGACGGTCCGATCGTTTGTTGCGCCGGTTTCCTTCATGATCGCGAAAAGTGCGTCCGGGGCGGGCTTGAGCGGAAGACCGCTGCCTGCGCCGATGATCTGTTTAAAATACTGTCCAATGCCAAGACGTTCAAGCAGAAGAATTGAAAATTCCCGGGTTTTGTTCGTCACCACCGCCAGGGGAAGTGCCTTGAAATGCTCCAGAGTCTCCCTGACCGACGGGTACAGGCACGATCTGTCCACGAGGTGGGTGCGATGATGTTCCGTGTAGATCTTCACTGCCTCCGGCACCAACTCTGCCTGCCCGTCCAGAGTTCTCAACAATAAATTGGCGAGCCCGTCACCCACATAGCACCTGACCGTTTCGAGCGGCAGAGGACTTTTACCAAGCCGGCCGAGCGTATGGTTCACCGAGGCCGCAATGTCCTCAAGCGTATTCACCAGGGTCCCGTCGAGGTCGAATATGAGAAGGCTGATCGGTTTCATGATGTGCGCGAAGTTTGTAATGCTACCGCTAATATACTTTCGTCATTCTCGAATGCCGCTGTCGAGAATCCAGTTTATAAATAGCTTGTAGATTAAAGGCTCTGGATTCCAGCTGGAATCACGCTGGAATGACGGCTGTTTTATTAAGCCGTCGTTATCCCCAGATATTTTCTCGGATTGTCCGACGCGAACTGGAGTGCGCGCTCCTGAGGCACGCCCAGGGCCACCAGGTTCTTCACCTCATCCATGAGCGTGATGCCGCTGCCCAGGAGCGTCCCTCCGGCCCCGCGGATCGGTCCGCTGCCCCAGCCCGGACCTTTGACCGAATCGGAAACGAGGAGGATCTTGTCAGGCGATTTCATATCAAAAAGCATCTTCAGGCTCTGGGGATGCAAATGCGCCATGTCGGCGATGATCTCGACGTTGATGTCCTCGTCCATGAGGCCGAACCCGGCAAGACCCGGATCCCGGTGATGAAATCCGCGCATGGCGTTAAAAAGGTGCGTGATCCCGGTGGCTCCGGCGCACTTCCCTTCCTCGGCCTGCTCGAACGATGCGTCGCTGTGTCCCATGTGAACAAGAAAACCTTTTTCCCTGCACGCTTCGATGACCTTGAGCGCACCCGGCAGCTCCGGGGCGATCGTGACGATCTTGATGATGTCCTCGAAATCCTCGATGAGCTGCCGCAGCATCTCAAGCGACGGTTCGGCAAAGCTTTTCGCGTCCATGGCGCCGGCCCGATCAGGATTTAAAAACGGCCCCTCAAGATGCAAACCCAGAATCTCGGCCCCATCTTTCTGGCTCGACATGGCGCGCTGCACCGCGGTCATGTTCGCACGCATGTTTTCGAGGGATCCGGGATAGATCGTGGGAAGGATCGCCGAGGTCCCCCGGCTGCCGTGAACGCTCGCGATCCGCAGGATGTCATCCTGCCGCCGCGTGCGGGTATCGTAATCCTCAGCGCCGTGTACATGGATATCGATCAGGTACTGCTTGGTGACTGCGGTGGAAGCCATGGCATACTCCGCTCATATTATGCATAAACTCGTGCTATAACATTGTAATTCTAAACGTAACACCTGGGGTGCGGACCGTTCGGGGAACGGTCCATACGATATGATGTTGCTGTTGTAGGGCGCGTTTCCCAAACGCGCCGAACCGCTAGCGCATGCTTCGTTTGTTACCTGCCGTAATCCTACGTTATCTTCCCTCGTTTTGAAAAAAACTCGCTCACGGCAAGCCGCACAACCGCGCCACGGTCCCATGGCTGCTTCAGCTGCGTGGTCAGCTCTGCCGCGGCTTCGTCCAATGCCTCGAGATGCTCATCTTCAAGCATAAGCGTCACCTCAACAAGGCCATGCTCGTGTTTTTCCTCATCGTGATGATGATGGCCGTGGCCGCAATGCGCATCATGTTCGTGTTTATCATTCATGGCTCACCTCAGGTTGATACATGCTGTTACTATTTCTATTTTACCCGCTTTAAAGAAAAATACCAGAAAATGTTGTGTCGTTTGGGCGCCCTGCATGTCCGCCAGCGAATTGTCAGATCATTTCTTTTCATTTGGCGGCTCATTCTTTAGCGTTATCGGCGTATCCATTGCACCGGCATAGAATACAATAATTTCAGCCATGGTCGTTCCCTCATTCTTTCCAGAATGCCAGGTGTTCACAACTTCGACAATCGATTCTCCGGCTTTTACCTGTAATATTTTATTGCTTTCTGTCAGCACCGTAAGCTCTCCGGTTAATAGCACACCTGCGTTGATCACCGGATGCTTATGCAGCGGCAATTGCGCTCCCGGCGGTATCTTGATCCTGAGAATTGTCACCTCCGGAGCGCCTTTGGCATAGTCCGGCAGACGCCTGCCATCCCAGCTGACAATAGATTTTGCTAATACTTCTACCTTGACAGCATTCACCTGTTCAGCCGGGGCGCTACTTACCAGCAGAAGCGATAACCCTATTCCGCACATCAGTTTTTTCATTCTATGGCCTCTTTTACCGCTCGTGTTATAGGGATAGAAAACAGTATCATGTATCTATATGCATGGTCAAGGCAATTTGAGGAATATTTTCTCCTATCTCTTTTGCCGGATATTTTTTGACAAAAAGACGGGAATTGGATTATAATCTGTTCCGCTTACACAAAAGATTTTCAATTCTGATTGAATGGGGGTAGAAAAGATGATGCAGTTTCCTTGGATAGCAATGGTTGCAGTGTTGATTATGGCGGGAGGGCTTGGCGGAGTATTTTATCTGGTTTTCAAACAACAGGCGACCATCAACACCAGAGTGATCCAGTTTCTCTCCATAGTATTCGTCCTTCCCCTGCTTGTCACACTCGGCAGCTTGAATGTCCTCGGCAGAGAGACCATCGGCACGCTCATCGGCACGATTGTCGGCTATGTCCTGTCCGGATTCGGCTCGAACAAAGCGGAATAGATAGAAACACGGTCATTCCCGCTTGTCGGGAATCGTAGTGCATAACAATATGCCATACAGAAGCGATTCCGGACAAGCCGGATTGACATCGAATGTGACAGGCAAATCAGGAACAATTCAGAAGGCTGCCGGGTTTCTCATCACTTGTCGATCCGGTCCTTGGGAATGAACGGTATCGTCAGCATGCCGGGGATCGTCATCACGCACACCATGATGAAGAATGTCTTATAACCCACCGTCTGCTGGAGCCAGCCGCTTACAAACCCCGGGACCATCATGCCGAGAGCCATGATGCCTGTGGAGATGGCATAGTGCGAGGTCGTGAATTTGCCTTTGGCAGAGTACATGAGATAGACCGTGAAGGCAGTAAACCCCACGCCATAGCCGAACTGCTCCAGCGCAACGAGCGGATACACAAGCCAGAGAGCCGGCTGCGCATAAGCGAGATATACGAAAAAAAGATCGGGCAGATGCATCGCGATCACAAAAGGCCATATGCACCGCCTGAACCCGTACTTCGAGATCAACCATCCTCCCAGAATACCGCCGAACACCAGGCACAGGATCCCCACCGTCCCGTAGACAAGTCCGACATCAGACGTGGCAAGCCCAAGTCCGCCTGCCTGTTTCGTATCGAGCAGGAACGGGGAAACCAGCTTCATGAGCATAGCCTCGCCAAGCCGGTAGAACAGGATGAATGCGAGCATCACCCCGACCTTTTCCTGCCTGAAATAGGACGACATGATCTCCCGGAAGGACGACGTTTCAACAACCGCCTCATTGCCGGCACGTTTGCCATCCACAACCGGGAACGGGAGCGCGAACTTGTGATACAGAACCGCGGCGCCGAAGATCATTGCAGCAATGATCATCACCGTTGTCCAGCTTGAAGCAATATTGCCGCTCGTCTTTTCAAGCATTCCCGCCACAAACACCAGGAGTCCGGAGCCGAAGATCATTGCCAGGCGATAGAACCCGGCCCGCAGTCCGACAAACGCTGCCTGGTCTTCTTTGGAGAGAGCGAGCATATAAAACCCGTCTGTGGCGATGTCATATGTTGCTGAGATGAACGCCCCGACGCCGAATGCAGCAAGCGACAGGGGAAAATAGGAGACGGTATTCAGTGAGAAGGCAATGATCAGCATGCAGAGGCCCATCGCGGCCTGGGTCCAGAGGATCCAGTTCCGCTTGGTGGAATACAGGTCCACGGCCGGGCCCCAGAACATCTTGATGACCCACGGCAGATACAGGAAGCTGGTCCAGAAAGCGATGTGCGCATTATCCACGCCCATGCGCTTATAGAGAATGACGGAAACCGTGTTGATGATGATGTATGGCAGGCCTTCGGCGAAGTAGAGCGAGGGAATGAACACCCAGGGGTTGCGGGAGGTCGCGGCTTTATTTGTCATGCGCAAAAGAGTAGCAGATTGGCGGTCAAACATCCAGAAAATAAATGGGCGGGGAAAGCTCCCCGCCTCATTAACAAGTAACGTTCCGCCGGGAACGATAACGTATCGACAACTACTCTTCCGACTTGACCAGATCAAGCGTCTTCTTGGCATCAGGAATCAAAGCGCTGTCGGGATACTGCTTCAAAAAATCATCGAGTTCCTTGATTGCCCCGTCCTTATCTCCCTTTGCGGCAAAATCTAACCCTTCCTTGAACTCCTTCAGTTCCTGCTCGGAAACCGCCTCTTCGCCCTTCCGACCCTTCCAATATAGTTTGACCTGGGTGTCCTCTTTTGCCCCGCGGACACCGGCGACACCGGTGGTCACGGAAAGGGATTTTTTCGGCACGACAGAGCTGATCTTTTTCTGCATGTTTTTGATCCAGTCGGAAACGCTGGATTCTTTTTTCGTCTGACCCCGATCTTCCGCAAAAGCCGTAGTACAGCACAACATCGCCATGACCATGAGAGCTAGTAGTCTTTTCATCATGCAGCACCCCCCCTGTTTTTCGTTGTTCGATTTCGGTTGTGAAAGCTTCCGGTTCAATACCGGCTATTTTGAAATACCCAGGCTTGCCGCCAGGTCGTTGTATTGCCGCAACATCCTCGGATCGATTGAAACCGCGTTGTGAAACATTTTTTTTGCTTCTTCCTTTTTGCCCTGCTGAAGCAGAATGCGGGCAAGATTGACCATGATCCCCGGTTCCTCCGGCGATAACTTGAGCGCTGCTTCGTACGCCTGTCGCGCCTCATCCGGGCTGTCCTGCAGGAGTTTGATGTTGCCGATATTGTTCAGCGCAATCGTGTTGTCCTTTTCCTTTGCCAGCATTTTCTGGAACTGCACCAGGGCCTCGGCATACAAACCGTTCTCTCCGTACAGGATGCCGAGCTGGCCCAGCGCGATCATGTCCGAGGGACGCTTTTTGAGCGCTTCCAGATATTCCTCAGACAGGCTCGCAAGACGCTGCCGTGCCAGGGCTTCGAGCTCACCCTTGAATTTCGCTTCGATATCGGATTTTTTCACCTTGATCGACCGCGCCTCGACATGGGGGAGGGTGACCGGCTTGAACAGTTCCCAGGCCGTGGCGGTATGGATAATATCCATTTTTTTCTTCGCGGACCAGTCGCGGTACTCTTCCGCGCCCTTCTGCCATGCACGGGTGAATGAGGACCCCACCATGGTCATTTCAACGGGTATCCAAAGCGTCCCGTCGTAGGGAACGAGCAGCTCCTCAGGGAACCCGAGGGTCGCTTTCTCTGTCAACAACACGCCGGTATTGAACATGATGAACACATGGCCCGGTACATCCACGAATGCGGTGCCGATCCCGATGTTTTCCATGCAGGATGCGAACAGGATCGAAAGATCGTCACAGTCTCCGCTCTTTCTTGTGAGCGCGTCGCGCGGGTACTCAAGATAATCTACTGCTCCGACCTTCTCGGAGGTTTCCGCGGCCGGACTCGAGGGGTCCACGATATAGGACATGCCATAGACGCCGAGGGCGTCGTACACCGACCTCGCGTACACGATCGACGGATGCAGGTTGGGATACGTGTCTACATACTGTTGGATCACGGACCTGCTGAAATCGGCGACCGGTGGGTCCTTGGGTGTGACAAACGCGCCGAGTTTCTCCTTCTGGTCCCAAACCATGGCATGCCGCTCATACAGGGTCACGGGAAAGCTTCGCGTCACCGTTTTCGCCTCTCCACCCATATAGTACGTCAAGGCGATCTCGCTCTGGACCGGCGTGTTCTCCGTCACTTCGAGAATCTTATTGCTGAAGACCGGCTTCAGGTCAACCTCGTACTGCTGGTTCGCGGCCAGTTCCGGGATCTGCACCTCCGTGGGATAATCCATGAAGTTCTTGATCGAGAACGTGAGCTTCAGTCCGGTAAACATGGTGTCTGTATTGTTCTGGATCGTGACCTCGCCCAGGGAGTGGGACTCATAATATTTGTAGGCAGAGGCGAAAATCTCCTCCGCGTCGACCTTCACGATCTCGATCGGCGGCACACTCAGCGCCCCCTTCGGCGTTGTGGCAAAGAGCGTTTCCGTGGGCTCGCTTTCATCGCCTTCCTTGCCCACGGCCGTGATCCGGTAGTAATAGACCGTTTCATCGGCCAGGGAACGGTCAACCAGGATGGTTTTGTCCGTCTTTTTCTGCAAGACAAAGCCCGTATTGGGCTGCATCGATCGATAGACATGATAATGGCTCATGAACGGCTCGGTATTCGGGGTCCAGGACAGCGTGATCTGTTTTTCCAGGGCATCGATCCTGGTCTTTTGCGGGGTGGACGGCATCAGCTTCGGCGTTGTGGCGAAAACCACGGTTGAAGGAGCGCTTTCGAAACCATTGTCCTTTGCCTGACTTGCAACGTAGTAGTTAAGCGAGGTGTTGCTCGGCAGACCCCGGTCAAGGTAAAAGGGCTCCGCGGTAGATGCGACAAGTTTGAACTCTCCGGTGAGCGAGTCGGAACGATAGAGATTGTAGTGATCGAAATAGCTCTCATCATTCGGCTTCCAGCTTACCTGGATCTCGTTGGCGCCAGCCTGGGCAAGAAGTTCCCGGGGTATCGACGGTGAAAGACGGAACGAAAACACCTGCACCCGGTTGTTGCCCCGGTCGCCAACATAGAGCCGCAGGCCGCCTTCCACAACCAGACCCTTGGGTTCGCTGAATTCACCGGCTTCCTTGCCTTCGTTCCCGAACTTTCTCAGAAATTTTCCGTCGCTCGAAAACACCTGCACCCTCGCGTTGCCTGCGTCAAGAACGTAGAGGTCTCCGTCCGGGGAAATGACGATATTCTCCGGTCCATTAAACTCTCCATCCTGGCTGCCGGTCTTGCCGGCCTCCCACACAAGCGTTCCGTTTTCATCATATTTCGCGATGCGGTCGTTTCCTCGATCAACGATGTAGAGGTTGTCTGAGCCATCCGCAGCAAGGTCCACCGGCTCCGCAAACTGTCCGGCGAGCTTTCCTCCCTTACCGAACGCGCTGCGAAAGATCCCGTTCGCGGAAAAGATCTGAATGCGTTTGTTCCCGGTGTCGGCTACGCACAAATTGCCCTTGGAACTGAGCGCGATACTTGAGGGCGACCGCAGCTCTCCCTCGTTCTTTCCGGAGTTCCCGACAACCAGCATCAGGTTCCCTTCACGGCTGAATTTCTGCAGCCGGTTATTGTCGGTATCCGCGACCCAGAAGTTTGCATTGGCGTCCGCGACAAGTCCGCGCGGTCCCTTCAACTGCCCCGGATCGCTGCCGCGTCCGCTGATCGTGCGCCCAGAATAAACACCGATCGCACGGAGTGCATCGCCGGTAATACCCCACACCCGTTTGTTTACTGCGAGCGCGCTCACCTGCCCCTTGATCTCTTTATCAAGAGCCACGATCGGGAGCGGTGAAGCGGGAACAAGCTGCTTGGCACCGTTGATCTCACAGGTGAAAATCTGGAGGGTGTTCTTTTCTGCGTCCAGGACGTAGACTCTGCCGCCTTTGTCCACCTTGATCCCGGAGGCTTCACGGAACTGCCCACGCCCCTCGCCCTTGGAGCCGATCATGCCGAGCAGCTTTCCATGGGCATCATATTTTTTTAGTTTATAGTTTCCGGTATCCGCCAGAAAAATATTGCCGAATTGATCCACCGCAATGCCGTGGGGCTCATCCATTCCTTCTTTGCCCTGCCCCTTTGTCCCGAAAACAAACACCTGGTTGCCCGTCTGATCAAAAACGCGAACTTTGTTGTTATCGGTATCGAGCACATAGATCTTGTTCTGCACATCCACGGCAACATCTACCGGCTCCTTCATCTCGTCCGGCACGGTTTTCAGGGTGATCTGGCTCAGAAAAATACCGTCCGCCGTAAGGACCTGCACCCGCTTATTGCCGGTATCCGCGACATACAGAATCCCGCGATATACATAGTTGCCCGTCGGACCGCTGAACTGCCTCGGACCGGAGCCCTTGCTGCCGAAACTGCGCAGGAACTTGCCGGAGGCATCGAACACCTGGATGCGATGGTTGCCGGTATCGGAAACGTAAATCCGCCCCTCTTCATCGACCGCGATACCCTGGGGCGATTTGAACTGGCCGGGTTTGCTCCCTTTCTCGCCCCAGGCAAGCACCTGTTTCCCGATCGGATCGAGAACAACGATCCGGTGAGCATCATTGTCGGCGATATAGTACCTGTCTTTTATAATTGCAATGGCCCGTGGTTCATGCAGCAGGCTTTTTGAAGCTTTCTGACCCGCCTCGCCGAGTTCGCGCAGCAGGTCCATTTGCTGGCCTGCGAATGCCACTGAAGTAAGCATGAGTGAGAGGAAAAAAACGCAGCCGATATACCGAAGCTTAACCATGTTGCCTCCCAAAACAATGGCCTGTTCTCGGGATGCCCACCAGGAGAAATCGGCCATTTTGATAGTATCAGATGTCATGTCTGTTTATGTTGAGATGTGCGAAAATTATAGCATAATTTCCAGGTCAGAACAACGAATTCCAGTTGCTTAAACATGACCGTTTTCATGGAAAGCAAGGCCGGATTTCACTGGGTGCACAGGGACGAGGGGGAACGCGCGTTATAACGTTGAATGAAATTAAACGGTGACTGACTCAGCACGACCCATCAAGCCGTTATCACGAAAGCTGAAATGCGTCCCATCGCCTATAATAACATGGTCGAGCACCTGGATGCCGAGGACCTCTCCCGCCTGCACAAGCCGCCGGGTGAGCAGAATATCCTCCTGGCTCGGCCTCGTATCACCGCTCGGATGATTATGAATGAAGATGACGGCGGCAGCGGATTCACGTATGGCTGCCTTGAAAGTATCGCGGGGATGTACGATGGAGGCAGTGAGGCTGCCCATGGAAACGATCTCTTCCCGGATGATCTTGTTTTTCGTGTCGAGGAGGGCGCACCGGAAAACCTCTTTTTTCAGGTCCTTCATACGGGGGCCGAAGTAGTTCACCACGTCCTCACATGAACAGAACGAGGCACCAGCAAGGCTGGGCCGCTGGTATCGCTTTCCGATCTCAATGGCCGCCTTGATCTCGGCGGCCTTCGCAGGCCCGATCCCCGGCAGCGCGCACAGTTCCCGGATGCTCGCCTGTTCGATCCCGGAAAGGCCCCCAAACCGGTCGAGAAGTTCGCGCCCCAGGTCGAGGGCGGTGCGACCGGCCTTGCCGCTCCGCAAAATGATCGCAAGAAGCTGTGCATCCGAAAGTGTCGCCGTGCCCTGGGCGATCAACCGTTCACGCGGCCGTTCGTTTTCCGGCCAGCTCTTCACACTGGTATCGTGCTTTTTCGGCATGGACCCTCGTTGACGCAGGGACTAAGTTTAAGCGCTTCGCACAAGCAGGTTACATTTTAACAAAGGCATCTTTCGGCGCATTGCAGACCGGACATGCCCAATCGTCAGGCAGATCCTCGAACTTCGTTCCCTCTTTTGCATCATCGTAAATATACCCGCACACCGTGCATCTCCACATACCGGCCTCCTGATAAAGTATCTGCTGTGTATTCTGATGAATGATTCATGATGCATGATACACGATGCATGAAACCCTTGGTTTTATCTCGTGTCTTGCATCATGAATCGTTGATTCTGGTAAAGCATCGTGTTTTGCCGTCGTCATTTTGCCTTACATTGACCCGGCAGTCCATTCCCGAACTTTTTATGATATTCGATCGTTTGTTCCGCAAATTGCTTGCCGAAGTCAAAGCACTTCTTATCGTCGTCCACGCCTGGCCGATAAAGAACCTCCACCCCGGGTTCGACCACGTCCAGCCCCATTTTCTTGAACGCCTCATAGGCCTCTTTCACTGCGCCGCCGCCCCATCCAAAGCTCCCGAAAGCGCCCATAAGCCGGTTCTTTGGACGAAGTCCCCTGAGGTGCGTAAGGAACTCGGCGACCGAAGGAAACATGATATTATTTAGCGTCGGCGTGCCCACCAGCATTGCCCGGGACTCCCACATCCTCTTGATCGCCTGGCTCATGGGCGTCGACCGCAGCTTGATCACATCCACGTCCACCCCCGCGGCTTTAATGCCTTCCATCAGGGGAATGGTCATGCGCTCGGTGCTGTGCCACATCGTATCGTACACAATGACCACGCGAAGGTCTGTCTTGTCATTCGCCATATCGAGGTACATCTGGAGGATCCTGCCAGGGTCCTTCCTCCAGATAATACCGTGGTCAGGAGCGATCATATCGATTGCGAGCCCCAGCTTTTGAATCTCCGCGATCTTGCTTTTGATAAGGGCGCCAAAGGGCATCAGGATGTTCGCATAGTAATCGCGCACCGCATGTTCGAGAGCCGCGACAGAATACTGGTCGCAATACTCATCATCAAAACGCGCGGACGACGCAATATGCTGCCCGAATGCATCCTGACTGATCAGCAGTTTGTCCGCGGCAATATAGCTCATCATGGAATCAGGCCAGTGGAGCATCGGCGTTTCGAGAAAGGTGATGGTCTTCGTGCCGGTGCTGAGCGTATGTCCGGTTTTGACGATCTTGAATTTCCATTTCGACGTGTCGAAGAATCGGTCAAGCCCTTTTTTACCGCGCTCGGTGATATGTATCAGGGCGTTCGGTGCCAGTTCCATGATCCGGTCGATGCTGGTCATATGGTCGTTTTCAATGTGGTTGATGACGATATTCTCGATCTTTGCGGGATCAACAAGGCCTCGGATATTTTCGATTGTATATTCGCAAAAATCGTGTTTAACCGTATCGATCAGCGTTACATGGTCGTCAAGAATAAGATAGTTGTTATAGGACGTGCCGTGCGGTGTGATATACCCGTGAAAATCCCGTACTGCCCAGTCTATCGCGCCTACCCAGTAGATGCCGGGTTTGATCTCGATTGCACCCATAGCTTCCTCCGTTCGTAAATCATTCCTACCATAATATCACAGCACCATAAATATTTCTTCAGCTCTCTCATAAAAACAAAAGGCAGACCCCGGAGGGACTGCCTTTGCGTGAATGGGTTTGATTGAGAACAGAGCTATTTCTGACCGTGCTGTTCCGCCACCTGTATCCTGATCATCGCACGCATGAGTTCAATACGCGCTTTTTCATAATCCTTCTGCTCAAGCTTTTCCGATAAGATCTTTTCAGCGCGCTCTTTGGCAAGCTTTGCCTCGGCGATATCGATATCAGCCGCACGGTCCGCTCCTTCAGCGAGGATGATGACCCGGTTCGGACCAACCTCGGCATATCCCCAATCAACCGCAAGATGGTGCCACTCGGTCCCTTCCCGGTACGAGAGCATGCCAACCTTCAGCGTCGTGAGAAACGGCGTATGGCCGGGAAGCACGCCAAACTCGCCCTCGCTGCCTGGTGCGACCACTTCATCGACGCGCTCAGAACGAACCACCTGGCGGCTCGGCGCTACTATCTCCAGGAGCATTTTTCCTTTTTCGGCAACCATTTTCTTTTTCCAATCTTCGCTACTCATTTTTTTGTGCGTGAGTAGTAAGGTGTTAGGAGTGCGACGGGGAACCTTGCTTCTTCACCTCACGCCTCACTATTCACTCCTTACTGAAGTATTATCGTTTATAACCAAGCTTCTCAGCCTTCTCGAACACTTCCTCGATAGGGCCGACCATGTAGAATGCCTGCTCGGGAATATCATCCATTTTGCCGTCAACAACTTCCTTGAAGCCCTTGATGGTTTCCTTGAGCGGCACATATTTTCCTGGTGTGCCGGTAAAGGCTTCCGCCACCTGGAACGGCTGCGACAGGAAGCGCTGGATCTTTCTGGCCCTGGACACGGAGAGCTTGTCCTCATCGGAAAGTTCGTCCATACCGAGGATCGCGATGATGTCCTGGAGCTCTTTATATCTCTGAAGCACGAGCTGCACCCTCTGGGCAACAGCATAATGTTCCGCTCCCACGATGTGGGGATCCATGATACGGGACGTGGAATCGAGCGGATCCACGGCCGGGTAAATGCCGAGTTCCGAGATCTGACGGGAAAGCACGGTTGTAGCATCGAGGTGCGCAAACGCGGTTGCCGGCGCCGGATCGGTCAAGTCATCGGCCGGCACGTAAATGGCCTGCACCGAGGTGATGGACCCTTTTTTCGTTGAGGTGATGCGCTCCTGGAGCGCGCCCATTTCCGTACCGAGCGTAGGCTGGTAACCAACGGCCGACGGCATACGTCCGAGAAGAGCGGACACTTCAGAGCCTGCCTGAGTGAAACGGAATATATTGTCAACGAACAGAAGCACGTCCTGTCCCATGGTGTCGCGGAAATACTCCGCGACCGTCAGGGCGGACAGGGCAACGCGAAGGCGAGCTCCCGGCGGCTCGTTCATCTGGCCGTAGACCAGTGCCGTTCTGTTGATAACTCCCGACTCCTTCATTTCCGCCCAGAGATCGTTTCCTTCACGCGTACGTTCGCCCACACCGGCGAACACTGAGTAGCCGCCGTGCTGCTTCGCAACGTTGTTGATAAGCTCCATAATGAGCACGGTCTTGCCCACGCCTGCGCCGCCGAAGAGGCCGGTCTTGCCGCCCTTGGTATAGGGCGCGAGCAGATCGATGACCTTGATGCCGGTTTCAAAGAGAACTTTCGAAGGATCGAGTTCTTCGAGCATCGGAGCGGACCGATGAATCGGCAGCGAGTCCTTGGTCGTGATCGGCCCCAGTTCATCCACCGGTTCTCCGATCACATTCATAATCCGGCCGAGCACTTCCTTGCCAACAGGCATGGAAATCGCTTTGCCGGTATCGTTTACTTTCATGCCGCGCATGAGGCCGTCCGTGGCGCTCATGGCAACCGTGCGCACGCGGTTTTCGCCCAAGTGCAGCGCAACTTCGAGCGTCAGATGGGTCTCGGGTGTGCCGAGGTTTTTATCCTCAGCCTGATCTATCCTGAGTGCGTTCATTAAGTGGGGAAGACTTCCGACGGGGAACTCGCAGTCCACCACCGCTCCCATCACCTGTACTATTTTGCCTGTGCTCATTGATAACCCCCTGTAATCAACAATTACTAATTCTTAATTATTAATTTCTAATTATTCTACCGTTATTTCTGCGCTTCCGCGCCTCCGACAATCTCGGAAATTTCCTTGGTAATCGCCGCCTGGCGCTGTTTGTTGAACTTGAGCGTGAGCCGCTCGATCATGTCCTTGGCATTTCGTGTGGCCGAGTCCATGGCCGTCATACGCGAACCCATCTCGCTTGCCTGACTCTCAAGCATCGAGCGATACACCTGAACCTCGATGTGTTTCGGCAGAATTGACCCGAGGATCGCTTCAGCAGAAGGCTCGTAGAGATAATCGACAGCTGCCATGAAGGGATCCGCATCCGTCGGCGGTTCCACCGGCAGGAGCTTTTCAAGAGTGACCTTCTGCTGCATCACGCTCTTAAATTCATTGTAAAGGAGATAGACTTCGTCGGCATCACCGGCTGCAAAGCGTTCAACGATGTTCTTGCCCACATCGGCGGCCTTTTCATAATCAATCATGCCGAGTTCCGACCACACTTTGCCCAGGGTATATCCGGCGCGTTTGCGGAAAAAGTCACGGCCTTTTCTGCCGATGACATTGACTTTTACTTCCTTACCATCGGCCTTGAACTGCCTGACCGCCTCAACTGCCTTGCGCAGAATATTGGTATTGTACGCGCCGCAAAGTCCGCGGTCCGAGGTCAGCACCAGCAACTTCACCTGTTTTGGTTCGCGCTTCGCCAAGAGCGGATGCTGCGCGCGCTCCACCCTGCCTGCGAGGTTCGCGATCACCGCGAGCATCTTGCGCGAATAGGGCCGCGCTGCGATGACCCGGTCCTGGGCACGACGAAGCTTGGCAGCCGCAACCATCTTCATGGCCTTGGTGATCTGCTGGGTCTTCTTGACGCTCGTTATTTTTCTCTTAATGTCTCTTAAGCTGGGCATCGGTACCTACTTTAAGTTTCAAGTTTCAAGTCTCAGGTCTCATGTAGGTGCGGTCAGAAGTGAACTTGAACCATGAGACAACGAACTTGAGACTATCGTTAAGCCGTAAACGTCTTTTTGAATTCCTCGATAACACTCTTCAAGCGCGCCTTCAGGTCGTCATCGAGCTGCTTCTTGCTCTTGATATCGTCGAGCAGCGACTGGTACTTGCTCGTCGCAAATCGGAGCAGCTCCGCTTCAAACTTTCTCACCGAATTTACTGCAACTTCATCCACAAAGCCGTTGGTCCCTGCAAAGATCACCAGGATCTGCTGCTCGACCGGAAGCGGAGAGTACTGGTCCTGTTTGAGGAGCTCAACCATGCGCTGACCACGGTTCAGCTGGGCCAGGGTCGCCTTGTCGAGATCGGATCCGAACTGGGCGAATGCGGCGAGCTCGCGATATTGGGCCAAGTCGAGACGGAGCGTGCCGGCCACCTGTTTCATGGCTTTGATCTGGGCGCTGCCGCCCACGCGCGACACGGAAATACCCACGTTAATAGCCGGGCGCACACCGGAATAGAAGAGATCGGACTCAAGGAAGATCTGTCCGTCCGTGATCGAGATCACATTCGTCGGGATGTAGGCCGACACGTCGCCTGCCTGGGTCTCGATGATCGGAAGCGCGGTGAGCGATCCGCCGCCGAGCTTGTCGGACAATTTTGCCGCGCGCTCAAGAAGACGGGAATGGAGATAGAACACGTCGCCGGGATACGCTTCGCGTCCCGGAGGACGTCGGAGGAGCAGCGAGAGCTGACGATACGCCGTGGCCTGCTTGGACAGATCATCATACACGATCAATGCATGGCCGCCCTTGTCGCGGAAATATTCACCGATTGTTGCACCCGTGTAAGGTGCGATAAACTGGAGCGGCGCCGGGTCAGACGCGGTGGCCGACACAATGATGGTGTAGTCCATGGCGCCGTGCTCGGTAAGGGTCTTGACCACCTGCGCCACGGTGGAGCGCTTCTGACCGATCGCCACGTAGATACAGATGACGTTCTGGCCCTTCTGGTTGATGATGGTGTCGATGGCAACAGCGGTCTTGCCCGTCTGGCGGTCGCCGATAATGAGCTCGCGCTGTCCGCGACCGATCGGGATCATGGCGTCAATGGCCTTGATGCCGGTCTGGAGCGACTCGCGCACGGACTGGCGTTTCACGATGCCCGGCGCAATCACTTCGATGTAGCGGGATTCCTTGGAAGCGATGGGCCCCTTGCCGTCGATGGGCTGGCCGATGCCGTCCACCACACGGCCGATAATGGCCTCGCCCACGGGAACTTCGGCGATCCTCTTGGTCCGCTTGACAATGTCGCCTTCGCGGAGCCTTGAATCGTCGCCCATGAGCACCGCGCCCACGTTCTCTTCTTCAAGGTTGAGCGCCATGCCCATGACGCCGCCCGGGAATTCCAGGAGTTCGCCTGACATGACGTTGTCGAGACCGAAGATCTTGGCAATACCGTCACCAACCGTGATGATGGTGCCGACTTCGGCGACCTCGACGGTCTTTTCGAAATCGGATATCTTCTTTTTTATGATCTCACTGATTTCCTGTGCTTTGATCTGCATCGGTTGACTCCTTTGATCAGATGACAGAGAACAGATGACAGAGGACAGATACTAACATCGGGTTTTTCTGACTTCTGTCTTCTGACGTCTGACGTCTGGTTTATTAGTTCATTAATTGATTGCGCATCTTGCTGAGCTGGTTCTTGATGGTCCCGTCATAGATCGTGCTCCCGATCTGCGCCTTGGCCCCGCCGATCAGCGAAGCATCGATCTTCGTGTCGATGTCCACCTGTTTGCCCGTGAGTTCCTCAAGTTTCTTCTTGATACCCGCGAGGTCCGCCGGGGTGATGGCCGTGGCAGTGGTCAGCCGCGCCATGGCGCGATTCGTACGCTCGGCAAGGATCTCCTGAAAGGCCTCGAACACATCCTTTACATATCTGATCCTGCCGGTTTCCGCCAGATGCTCGACAAAGCGCTGGGTGGTCGGCTGCATGCCGAGCTTCCCGGCCAGTTCCTTGATAACGGCCGTCTTGTTAGCGGGGGTAAAAACCGGGCTTGCAAAAAGTTTCTGCAGGGCCGGAAGGCTGTCCACGGCGCTGACGAACGCGGCGAGGTCGTCCCTGGTCTTGTCAACGATCTTTTTTTCCTCGGCGAGCTGCACGAGGGCTTTGGCATATCTCTTTGCGATGACCCGTATCAACCCCGGCCTCCCACTTTGGTGATATATTCCTTCACAATGCGCTCATGGTCCGCCTGACCGATCGTTTTCTTGATCGTGCCTTCCGCAAGTTCGAGGGAAAGGAGCGACGCTTCGGTTGCGAGCGCTGTTTTGGCCTTCTGAAGCTCGATCTCGATCCCCTGCTTTACCTGACTTTGAACATCCTGCACGATCTTTTTGCCTTCTTCTATAAGAGCCAGTTTATCTTTTTCGCCGCGTTCTTTAGCATCGGCGATCATCCTGGCAGTCTCAGCTTCAGTTTCCCGGATCTTCCGCTCCATTTCCGCAAGTGCGGCAACAGCGCGTTCACGGTTTTCCTTCGACTCCTGCATGGCACGGGCGATCTCGGCTGTGCGATTTTTGAAAAAGTCCTGGGCAGGCTTTCTCATAAAATAAATGACAACGCCGGCTATAACGGCAAAATTGACCAGCCGGGGGAGCCAGTCTCCCATGAAGGTCATCTCTTCGGCATGTGCTTCTTCATTCGCGAGTGCAACCGTGCTGGATAGGATAACGGCAAGCGCATAGACAGAGGGAATGATCTTATTTATTACGGTACCTGTACGCTTCATCATGCGGTCCTTCCGAGCAGCTTCATGGTGATCTCCTGGGAAAGCTTCTCAGCCTCTTTCCGAAGTTCGGCGCGCGCCGTGTTCGACGCAGCTGCGACCTCGGCCCGTGCCTTGTCCAGCATCTCTCCGGCCTTCGCCCGCTCCGCCGCGATCATATCGCGCTGCGTATCAAGTCCCTGCTGATAGATGGTGTTGTACATGGACACCGCCTTCTGCTTGGCCTCGGTCAGTGACGAATTATAGTTCTCCAGCAGGCTCTGCATCCGCTCCTGCGCGGCCTTGGCATCTCCGAACGCGGAGCTGATACCCTGCTCACGCTCGAGCATGACCTGCCGGATGGGCTTAAAGAGAATAAAATGGAGAACAACGAGCAGTACAAGAAAATTGATGATCTGGTAAAGGAGTGAGATGTTTATGTCGATCATGTTCGCTAGTGCCTCTCAGGGAGAAAGAGAAACGATTTTTATGGTGAAAAGCTTGAAAAAGTTAACACAACGAAAAAACATTGTCAAGAATTTTACCTATTAATAATATAAATGGCTGCAGGGTTTTTGATTATAGAATATATCGGGGAGATAATCCGGGAACTGCGCCAGACGCACGAAAAATGGACCGGTGCCGGAGACTATGGGAGGAGGCTCACCCGCGCCGTCATACCGTCATCCCTTCAGGCTTTTGATCAGAACCCGCGCTTGTTCGCTGGCAACCGGCTTGGACAGGAAATACCCCTGCCAGTAATCACACTTAAGCGCCTTGATCTGCTCGAGTTGAAGCGCGGTCTCGATGCCTTCGGCAACAACGCTGACATTCAGGTCTTTGGCAAGAAGCAGGATGGTCTTGACGATCTCCTGGTTCTCTCCGTTCACCCCCATTCTCTTAATGAACGAACGGTCGATCTTGAAACCGTTGATCGGGAGGCGATGAAGATAGCTGAGTGAAGAATATCCTGTTCCGAAGTCGTCGATATACAATTGAATACCGAGCGCCCTGAGCCGGGCGAGCATCGCGGTCGTGGATTCGGGATTCGCCATGATCACATTCTCCGTGATCTCGAGTTTCAGATACTCCGGCTTGAGCCCGGTCTCCTGCAAAACCTGCGCAACATGCTCGACCAGGTCCGACTGCATCATATGCCGGTTCGAAAGATTCACGCTGATGAAATTGAGCGCATTTCCAGGCACGTGCTCCTGCCACTCGCGCATCTGGAGGCACGCGTCTCTGAGCACCAGGCGGTCGATGGCGACAATGACGCCGGTCTCTTCGGAAATAGGAACAAAATCCGCCGGACTGATGAAGCCACGCAGCGGATGCTGCCAGCGGACAAGGGCTTCGAATCCGATCACCTGCCCGGAATCCACCAATACGATGGGCTGATAAAACGTCACGAACTCCCTGCGCTCCACTGCCCTGCGGAGGTCGGTTTCGAGCCGCAGACGCTCGACCGCATGGGCGTGCATCCCCTGCTCGAAGATCACGTGCTCCGACCTGCCCTGCGCCTTGGCCCGGTACATCGCCGTATCCGCATCGCGCAGCACCTGTTCCGGTTTGTCATACTCCGCCGAGCTCAGGGCGATACCGATGCTTCCGGTGACGAACACCTCGTGGTCTCCCACGCTGAACGGCGAGATCAGCTCCTTCTTTATCCGTTCCGAGATATACAGCGCGTTCCCCGCGCTGCCGATGTCCTCAAGCAACACCACAAACTCGTCACCGCCGAGGCGGGCAACGGTATCGCCGGGCCGGAGGCAGATGACCAGACGTTTGCCTAAATCAATCAACAACTGGTCCCCGATGATGTGGCCGAGGCTCTCATTGATGACCTTGAAACGGTCGAGGTCAAGGAAGATCACTCCATACAGATAGTCTTTGCGCCTCTTGGAAATCGCGATCGCCCGTGACAGCCGGTCCATGAACAGCGCCCGGTTCGGAAGACCCGTCAGCGAATCGTAGAACGCGTCATGCCGCAGTTGTTTTTCGGCAAGCATGCGCCCCTTGACCTCATTGAGGAGGCTCTCGTTCGACGCAGTCAGATCCGAGGTCCGGTCCTCAACTTCTTTACGGTACGTTCTCAGGTTGTCCCGCATGTGTTCAAACGCCCGCGCGAGGTCGGAAATCTCATCGTTGGTGGTAATCGATATCCGTGAGTCGAAATTTCCCTCGGAAATGTCCTGCGTAGCCGTCTGCAGCTTCTCCAGGGGGGACGTGATCCTGCCGGTTGCGAGGAAGGTGAGGCCGCTCCCCACCACCACAATAATCGTCGTGAACAGAATGGATGAGATCAGGAGTTGGTTGATGCGCTTTCTGAGCCCTTCCTGGGTCAGCCCCAGTCGCAGGTGCCCGATGATCCGGGCCCTGGGCGGCGCAGGGTCCTCTTTCAGGAGCGCATCCGTGAAGCCGGTGCCTGCATTGCTGACGATCGGATACAGGATCTCGATATATTCCCGGCCGTCGCTCTGGTCAATAATATTTTTATGCAGGACCTTGTTCGACTGTTCAACTTCGGTAAAGGGAATGTCCGGCAAGTGTGCCGATTGCGGAAAAACGCGTACTGCGATCGTCCGACGCTCCTGCTTCACCACCGCCACGTACGCGATGTTAGGGTCCGCGACAAGTCCGTCGAGCACAAAGAGAAGGGATTCCCGGTCCTCGGTAAAGATTCCGTACTCGCAGTTCTTTGCGGTCGTGTCCGCGATGGCCTCGCCGTGGCTCAGGAGCTCCTGATAGTAATGCGTCATCTCCGTGCGAATGAGAAAGAAGCATATCCCCACGGAAGTGATAAGGATCAGCGAGATGGTCAAAAAGTTGAATTTGGCCGCAAGACTGATCCGCTTATGCGAATGGTGATTTTTCATAGCTTCATCGCTCAGTAGGTATGCAATGCCCCGCGGACCAGGTCGTCGGGAAGCGAGATCTTCAGCTGCCGCGCAGTGAACAGGTTCACGGAGTACATGACCTTGCGCGGCATTTCCACGGGGATCGACGACGGCAGCGCTCCCGTAAGCACCTTGTGCGCCATTTCACCGCACTGCGCTCCGAGATCGGCATAGTCCCAGTCCAGGGAGTAAAGCGCTCCGGCCTTGGCCCAGGTCGATGACGGGCCGACAAAAGGAATGCTGTTTCGAAATGAAAAAAGAAGGATGTTCTTCGCTATCTGCGGAGACAGGGCAAGGCTGTCCGCCACACCCCACAGCACATCGGCGCCCTTTGACAGGTTGTTGAGCGCCGCCGGTACATCCTGGGGCTCATGGATCTGCTGAGCTGCCAGCCGCAGACCTTGCTTTTTGGCGATGCGCGCGGCGGAATCGATCCGCTTCTGGTTCTCCTCGGGATTATAGATCACGCCGATCGTATGCGCCTGCGGGAGAAACCGCCGCATCCATTCGAACTGGGTTTCCAGCGGGAATTCCAGACCCACGCCGGTCGCATTCGCTTTTTGCTTGAGATTGTCCGTGCGAAGCACCAGGCCTGCGACAATGGGAATATCCGGCAGTTCCCGGAGCGCGGCGTCCGTAGCGAGCGATCCCAGCGCAAAGACCAGTTTTGCATTGCTCTGCTTGATCTTCTGGATCGCGGGCCCCACTCTGGCACTGTCGCCTTCGAGGCTGTACATTTCGTAGCTCGCCTGGATGCCCTGCTTGGTCAGATACTCATTGAAGCCGGCGACCGTCTGTTTGAACGGCGCCTCCTCCAGGCTGATGAGCAACACGATCTTTTCACTTGCGACCGACGTTCCCCCGTTCAGAAGGAACGCGCAAAGAAGAACAGTAATCACCCATAAACATTTCCGTAAACTCATGGCACCATCCTTGGATTAATACGAACGCATTTAATTTTGATACATTCTGCGCCTACTACTTCCTCTCCCCAGCGGGGAGAGGACTGAGGTGAGGGGGATCCCTCCGAGGGATGTAATATTTATTATTTCGATTGCATTAGAAAGCATACGTAAGCTTGACACGATAATTCCGTCCATCCTGCTGGACCGTGTCCAGCGGTTTGAGGTCGGTAGAAACAGGATCGCCGTAGTGTTCATCAAAAAGGTTATAGATGCTCAGGGACACGTCGAGATGACCTTGTAAACGACGCGACACGAACGTCAGATTCGTGATGAAGAATTCCGGGGCGAAATCGCCGGCCGTGGTCCTTCTTCTGCTCATGTACTGTTCCTCGATGCCTGCCGAGAGCGCGTCCTTCATTACAGGGACCACAAGGTTCAGCTTTGCCAGGTGGCCGGGCGAGTTTTCAAGCGGCTGTTCGGTCGCCTTGTCCGTTGTTCGCTGGATCGTATAACTGACCCGTCCCTCAAGACCATTTGCCCATTTATTATCGAGTTCCAGCTCGAACCCTTTGGCTTCGACCTCTTCGAGGTTCCTGAAAATCGAAAGGTCCGATCCCGGCTCGACCGGCTCCTGGTTAATAAGATCGTGCAACTGGTAATAATATCCCGAGACCGCCGCCCGGAAGTGGTCGCCGAGGTACTGCTCATATACCAGCTCGTAGGTCTTGATCGTTTCCGGTTTCAGGCCGGGATTCGCCTCAGCAGAAGAAAAACTGCTGTGGTAATAGAGTTCGAAATCATTCGGAGCGCGGAATGCGCTTCCGTACAGGAGCTTGAACGTACTTTTCTCCAGCGGATTATAGATCAGGGCGAGCCGAGGGTTCGTAGTGCTGCCGAACGTACTATAGTGGTCATACCGCGCACCGGCATTCAGGACGAGATTCCTGAGAAGGGTGATCTCATCCTGAAGATAAAAAGCTGTGACACGGGACTTTCTTTTGTCATCCAGGTCCGCGGGCTCCACTCCCACAATATAGCTTTTCTGATTCTGCTGGAGGTTGCCTTTATATTCCGCGCCGAGAATAACACGGTGTGCCTCATGGGGCTTTGCAATAAGCTTGACGTCGCCTCCCCACCATCTGCCGCTTCCCAGATCTTCATTCAGGCCGGTGACCGTCGGGTCTTTATAATAGAGGTAATCGCCGGCATAGGAGAAATAATCAAAGAAGACCCCGGCGGCAAGGTCCATCTGCCTGCCCAGGCTGTGGTCGTACTTCAGGTCGAAATAGGCATGCTGGTCGAGCGTTTTGTTCCCGGGATTGTTGAAATCAATGCCGAACGCGCCGGTCGGAATTCCCTTGGTGCGGGAAGCATATGCGCCCGCAAGGGTGAAATCCTGATAGGATATTTTTGTGAACAGGTTCTGCGATCGATCGTAATCAGTGTTTGTGGTGACGCCATAATTAGTTTCAGGAGCGTTCAGCTCGGGAAAGGTCAATTTTCCGCCCTTGCTGTCATAGCCCGATCCCGAGACAATCGCCTCCACACCATTCTGAAATTTATTTCCATACGTTATCCTTCCTTTGTAGGTGGTGTAGCTTCCTGCGTCGCCGGACAGTTCAACGCCCTTCAGGTCCCGGCCGCGTTTGGTGACAACATTCACGACCGCAAAGAAAGCATTGCTCCCGTACAGGGAGGAACCCGGGCCGCGGATAACCTCGATCCGGTCGATGATATCCACATCGATCAACGCTTCCGTGCCTACCAGGGCCTGATCATAGACATTATCGTTCGTCCGGTGTCCGTCGATCAGCAGCAGAATGCGGCTGTTGTAATCCCCCGGGCGGCCGAACCCCCGAACGCCGACATAGCTGTAGTTCCGATCAGAGGTAACGTAAAAGCTTCTGACGCTCCGCAGAATATCCGCGATGGTACGGTAGCCGTTCTTTTTGATCTCCTCGGCCGTTACAATGCTCACGGACGAGGGCGCCTCGGTCACTTTCTGCTCATATTTCGACGCGCCGAAGACCGAGGGGATCTCCTGAAAGAGCATCGTTTCATCGCTGGTTTGGGCATACAGCGCATACGGTGAAAAAAGAAGAGCGCCAATAGCGGCAAAAACCTGAAGAATTCGTTCCATTTGCAAAGAACACCTCCCGAGTAATTTACTCAACCTGCCTTTTGCGTCTGGATTAGTTTAGCAGATTTTTGATATTTTTTGTCTAACATATCTATCTAACAAATAATTTCAAGAAGCGAAAATCGAACCATTCTATGATTATCGCCCCTGGGTTATCACCCTGGCCCTGTCGATACCGTAGGTGCGATCAGATACGACCGACTAAGATACTTTTTCTACAACCCGCTAAATTCTTGCCATTTTAGTTCAGTTATTGTACCCTTTATCACAAGGTCACCAGGTCAGGTTGATGTGATGCACGTCCAGGGGGTCCAGGTGGAGCGGCACGAACGGTTTGGAAGCGCGGGAAAGGTCATAAAGATCGGGTTCTGGGTGAACGCGTGCCTCATGATCATGAAACTGCTTGCCGGTTATTTCGGAAGATCGGAAGCGGTATTTGCCGACGGCATGGAGAGCGCCGCGGACTTCATTGCCCTGGGATCGAGCATGATCGCGCTCAGCATTGGCAGCAGGCCCTTTGACGAAGCGCATCCGTACGGACACGGCAAGGCCGAGAGCATCTCCGCGATCATCGTATCCATCATCATATTCTCGACCGGCGGCTGGATCCTCGTCCGGTCCGTGCACGCCATCATCGATGGGGTGTACGAGGTGCCTGCTGCCATGGCAGTGGCCGCAGCCTTCTTCACGATTATCATAAAGGAAGTTCTGTACCGGTATTCTGTCAAGATCGGCAACAGCCTGGGAAGCCCGGCCATTCTCGCGGTTGCCAAGGACCATCGGAAAGACGCCATCACCTCCGTCAGCACCCTCGTGGGCGTCACCGGCGCTTTTTTCGGTTTCACCGTGCTGGACCCCATTGCAGCCGGTATCACGTCGTTCTTTATCTTTCACATCGGCTATGAAACGTTCACCGGTGCGGCACACGATCTCATGGATGGCAAGCCTGCTGACGATTGTGTTGACGGAATACGGTTGATCGCCGCGGGTGTGGAAGGTGTCGAGCATGTGCACGAGATCCGGTGCCGCAGGTCCGGACAATACCTGATCGTAGACCTGAAGCTCGATATGGACCCTGAAATGACCGTGCGAAATTCGCATGCGATCGCTACAAACGTGAAGAAGCTTATCTTCGAACAGTACCAGAATGTCGGGGATGTCATGATCCATATCAATCCCCATGAAGACGATCACCAGGACCTTATAAGGTTGTAAGTTACTTGAAACGGCTTATCAGTGCTCGCGCAATATGCACAACACCCTGACTCCTGCTTTGTTAACTGGTTCAAACAATCCTCAATTCGTTACCCCGCGCCCACATTTCAACGGCATAGCAACCACGAAAAACGCTGACCTGCTTTTTATAGCCGCTCCGCAAGCAGCTTTAAAGCAGTTCCAAATCAATACAACGTTAGCCAGCCTTTGTACTTTCCAATGGCGGGCTCATAGTCGCGGAAGTAATTGTAGTGGTTTCCCGTCTCAGCATCGTAGTAACTGCAAAGGAAATCTGAGGTTGTTCGTAAAGTTGTTGGTGCCGGTGATAGAGATCGTTTCACTGAAGGGTTTGTAGTCCGCAGACAAAACAACCTCCCCGGAAGATTCGGTCATCTTATGCGGGTGGCGAAAAGGATCTTTGGGTCTTTGGGGAGGATCTTTGGGGACGTTGCTTCTAAACATGACTTAATCGCCTACGTCTTTTCCACCCGCTCGATTGCGCGCATGATCGCCGATGCATTCACGCCTACGTGCCGGGCGATAGCCGCAGCCGTTAGCCCAAGCTCGGCCCTGCCGCGCACCGCGATTCGCGCCCGGGCATCACTCACTTTTCTGCGTTTTCCACCGCCCTTCAGTTCTATTATGCTTATGCCCTGTTCCTTGCACTCCTCTTCGATAA